>Ga0209699_100201_pt1 | contig 56218 bp, 46 predicted proteins | sample SynthPrep_1_END__FD_187204 | JGI IMG/M metagenome (GOLD analysis project Ga0209699, IMG submission 187204) | Synthetic microbial communities from Ohio, USA - SynthPrep_1_END_DS7_MetaG (SPAdes) (version 2) | ecosystem: Engineered > Bioreactor > Aerobic > Activated sludge | place: USA: Ohio...
TTGATTCAGTTGTTAAAGAACAGTTGGCTGAGCCTTTCGTCTCAACCGAGGCCGCGCATTCTACAGCAGCCTCTCTTTCTGTCAAGCTGTTTTTCGAAGAATTTTTTCTTTCTACTCAACCACTTGCAGCAACCTCAGCTTCATCTCTTCCGCTTCGGTGAGGCGCGCATTCTACAGCACCTCTTTACTTCGTCAAGTTGTTTTTGAAGAAATTTTCTTTCTATCTCAACAACTTAGCGCTTCATCGAACCAGAGTTCGTCTCAGCGAGGCGCGCATTCTACATGAGCACGAGGCGCTGTAAACCCCTGAAAGGCAAAAAATGCACACACAGGATCAAATACCTGCCCCTTGCATATAAAGGGAGAGATACTCAGATCACCCCAGCCTCGCGCAACTCTGCAACCTGCGCCTCGCTCATGCCCAGCAACCTCTCCAGCAAGGCCTCGGTGTGCTGCCCCAGCAATGGCGGCGCCAAGCGATACGCCACCGGCGTAGCGGAAAGACGCAGCGGGCTGGCGACCTGCGGCGTACTGCTACCCAGGGCATTAGGCAGATCGAGACGCAAGCCACGTGCCTGTACCTGAGGATCGGCGAACACCTGCTGCAGATCATTGATCGGCCCGCAGGGCACACCGGCTGTTTCCAGCAGTTCGATCCACTGGGCAGTGGTCTTGAATACCGTAGCCTGACGCAGCAGAGGGATGAGCTCGGCACGGTGCGCCACCCGCGCCTTGTTGCTGGCGAAACGGGCGTCATCGGCCAGACTGGCGATACCCGCCACTTCGCAGAACTTGCGGAACTGCCCGTCGTTTCCCACGGCCAGAATGAAGTTGCCATCCGCGCTGGGGAAATCCTGATAAGGAACGATATTGGGGTGGGCATTGCCCAGGCGCTTGGGCGATACGCCAGTAGCCAGGTAGTTCATGGCCTGATTGGCCAGGCAGGCGACCTGCACATCGAGCAGCGCCACATCTATATGCTGACCGATGCCGGACTGCTCGCGCTGATTCAACGCTGCCAGAACACCCACGGTCGCATAGAGGCCGGTCAGGATATCGGTCAGCGCCACCCCCACCTTCATGGGCCCCGCACCCTCCTCCCCTTCCGGACGCCCGGTCAGGCTCATCAGACCGCCCAGCCCCTGGATCATGAAATCGTAACCGGCCCGCTTGGCATAGGGGCCGGTCTGGCCAAAACCGGTGATGGAGCAGTAGATCAGGCGCGGGTTGATCGCCTTCAGTGATTCGTAGTCGAGACCGTAGGCCGCCAGGCCGCCAACCTTGAAGTTCTCCAGCAGCACATCGCACTGTGCAACCAGCTCCCGCACCAGACGCTGCCCTTCGGGCTGAGTGAAATCCAGTGTCAGCGACTGCTTGTTGCGGTTGGCACTCTGGAAGTAGGCCGCCTCACGCGAGTCGTTACCTGCACCATCCTTTATATAAGGTGGCCCCCAATGCCGGGTATCGTCGCCCGCCCCCGGCCGCTCCACCTTGATCACTTCGGCGCCCAGATCACCAAGTATCTGCCCCGCCCAGGGGCCGGCAAGCACACGAGACAGGTCGAGCACACGGATATGGGAAAGAGCGCCAGACATGGAGATTCTCCGTAGGATACGCCAAGGGTCTTAAATAGCGATGCGAACCGTTAGAAGAACGCCTGGATGCCGGTCTGGGCACGCCCCAGAATCAGCGCGTGCACGTCGTGCGTGCCCTCGTAGGTATTGACCACCTCCAGGTTGACCAGGTGACGCGCGATGCCGAACTCGTCGCTGATGCCGTTACCACCCAGCATATCGCGCGCCATGCGTGCGATATCCAGTGCCTTGCCGCAGCTGTTGCGCTTCATGATCGAGGTGATTTCCACCGCTGCGGTACCTTCATCCTTCATCCGCCCGAGACGCAGGCAACCTTGCAGGGCCAGGGTGATCTCGGTCTGCATGTCGGCCAGCTTCTTCTGGATCAGCTGATTGGCTGCAAGCGGGCGACCGAACTGATTACGATCCAGCACGTACTGCCGGGCGGTGTGCCAGCAGAACTCGGCAGCCCCCAGCGCACCCCAACTGATGCCGTAACGGGCGGAGTTCAGACAGGTGAATGGGCCACGCAGGCCACGCACATCCGGGAAGGCGTTTTCTTCAGGGCAGAACACGTTGTCCATGACGATCTCCCCGGTGATCGAGGCGCGCAGGCCAACCTTGCCGTGAATCGCCGGAGCGGACAGGCCTTCCCAGCCTTTCTCCAGCACGAAACCACGAATCTCGCCGGCATCGTCCTTGGCCCAGACCACGAATACATCGGCGATCGGACTGTTGGTGATCCACATCTTGCTACCGGTCAGGCGATAACCGCCTTCGACCTTCTTGGCGCGCGTGACCATGGAGCCCGGATCGGAGCCATGGTTCGGCTCGGTCAGGCCGAAGCAGCCGATGTACTCGCCACTGGCCAGCTTGGGCAGGTATTTCTGCTTGGTCGCTTCATTGCCGAACTCGTTGATCGGCACCATCACCAGAGACGACTGCACGCTCATCATCGAGCGGTAACCGGAATCGATGCGCTCCACTTCACGAGCAATCAGGCCATAGCACACATAGTTGAGGCCACTACCACCGTAGGCTTCGGGAATGGTGGCGCCGAGCAGGCCGGTTTCGCCCATTTCACGGAAGATGGCCGGGTCGGTACGCTCATGACGGAACGCCTCGAGCACGCGAGGGGCCAGCTTGTCGTCGGCGAACTGTTGGGCGCTGTCGCGCACCATGCGCTCTTCTTCGGTCAGTTGCTGATCGAGCAGCAGCGGGTCGATCCAGTTGAAGCTTGCCTTGGCCATTGCGAGAAACCTCGAAGCAGTGAAGTGTGCGGTCGGCTCAGCCGACCCTGAATGGCGTTGATCCTAGGCCGGCTTCAGACAATGGACAAACGAGGATTTTGCACAAACCTGTGCTTTTTATTCACTTCGAGATAGCTTAATCGGCAAAATGGATCACCTATGAGTGAGGCTTTCGCATAAATGCGCCGCAAGATTCCCAGTACCGCCGCCCTGGTCGCCTTCGAGTCCGCAGCACGCCACCAGAGCTTCACCAAGGCGGCCGACGAACTGAACCTCACGCAGAGTGCGATCTGCCGGCAGATCGGCGGGCTGGAGAGCTTCCTCAATGTTGAACTGTTCCGCCGTTCGCGGCGCGGCGTGGTGCTGACCGAAGCGGGCGTCGCCTACAGCCGCAAGGTCGCGGCACAACTCGACGCCGTCGAGCGAGACACCCTGGCATTGATGGGCAACCAGGGCACCACCAGCATCGAACTGGCGGTGGTACCGACCTTTGGCACGCAGTGGCTGCTGCCCCGCTTGCGCACCTTCCAGCAGTTGCACCCCGAAGTGACGGTGCATCTGACCAATCGTACGCGCCCCTTTCTGTTCGCCGACACTCATTTCGATGCCGCCATCTATTACGGTGACGCCGAGTGGTCAGGTACCGAGGCGCATTTCCTCATGCATGAACACCTGCTGCCGGTATGCAGTCCGGCATTGCTGGGCGACACCCCCGTGACGATCGAACGTATCGCCGCGCTACCCCTGCTGCAGCAGACCACCCGCCCCTACGCCTGGCGTCAGTGGTTCGCAGCTCAGGGCATGAGTGTCGCCCGCGACATGACCGGGCCACGCCTGGAGCTGTTCTCCATGCTGGCCCAGGCAGCGAAGCATGAAATGGGCATCGCCCTCATCCCTCCCTTCCTGATCCAGCACGAACTGGAAGAGGGAAGCCTGATGGTCGCCCTCGACCGTGCAGTACCGAACAACGACCGCGCCTACTACCTGATGGTGCCGGAGCGCAAGGCAGAGTCCGCAGCACTGAAGGCGTTTCGCGACTGGCTGCTTGCAGAGGCCGGCGCCTATCGACAGCAATGACCACCGGATCGACCATGCCTCGTTCAAACCCTTGAGCGCGCAAGAAAGAACAAATAGAGACTGGTAGCATTTCAATAGTCACGCTACAAAGCTAACTGACAAATAAGTACGTCAAAGCCACTACTTTCGGGCTATAGCACTATTTCGAACACCCCGTTCATTACCTTCGACACCTGGCGCAAAACGACCAGCGGTCATTCCCGCCGTGAATGTCGAACCGGCGCCGAATGCAGCACCATCCCTGCCTTTCCCCAGAATTCATGCGGCCTGCACGCAGTATGAAAATCCCTCATAGACCCATTACTTGTAGTAATCCATTTTTTTTACTCCATAACTTCTTGTAAGGGTCTACGTTCGATTGCACAATGCCGCGCCTGCCCCCGTGGGGCAGGGTTTGTGCTGATCCCCAAATCGCCGGCGTGCCAGCGTAGTGCGCAGGTTCACCCAAAAGATCACGCAGGAGATTAGAAGTGCACATCGGTGTTCCTCTCGAAACCCATGCTGGGGAGACGCGGGTAGCCGCGACGCCCGAGACCGTCAAGAAACTGGTTGGCCAAGGCCATCAGGTGACCGTCCAGGCTGGTGCCGGCATCAGCGCCAGCATCCCGGATAGCGCCTATGAAGCCGCTGGCGCCACCATTGGCAACGACTCGGCCGCCCTTGGCGCCGACCTGGTGCTGAAGGTCATCGCGCCTACCGACGCCGAGCTGGCGCACATGAAAAGCGGCGCCGTGCTGGTGGGTATGCTCAACCCGTTCTGCAACGACACCATTGCGCGCATGAGTGCCCGTGGCATTACCGCCTTCGCACTGGAGGCCGCGCCACGCACCTCCCGCGCACAGAGCCTGGATGTGCTGAGCTCGCAGGCCAACATCGCCGGCTACAAGGCCGTGATGCTCGCCGCCAACCACTATCCGCGCTTCATGCCGATGCTGATGACCGCTGCCGGTACCGTGAAGGCGGCTCGCGTGCTGATTCTCGGCGCGGGCGTAGCCGGTCTGCAGGCCATCGCCACGGCCAAGCGCCTGGGCGCTGTGATCGAGGCATCCGATGTGCGTCCTGCGGTAAAGGAGCAGATCGAGTCGCTCGGCGCCAAGTTCGTCGACGTACCCTTCGAGACCGATGAAGAGCGCGAGTGCGCCCAGGGCGTGGGGGGCTATGCCCGGCCAATGCCGCAATCCTGGATGGAACGCCAGGCCAAGGCCGTGCACGAGCGCGCCAAACAGGCCGACATCGTCATCACCACGGCGCTGATCCCGGGCCGCAAGGCGCCGACGCTGCTGCACGAAGCTACCGTGCAGGAAATGAAGCCGGGCTCCGTGGTCATCGACCTGGCTGCCGCCCAGGGTGGCAACTGCCCGCTCACCGAGGCCGATCAGGTCGTGATCAAGCACGGCGTGACCCTTGTCGGTCACACCAACCTGGCTGCACTGGTACCGGCGGATGCTTCCGCCCTCTATGCCCGCAACCTGCTGGACTTCCTCAAGCTCGTGATCGACAAGGAAGGCCGGTTCCAGCTCAACCTCGAAGACGACATCGTCGCGGCCTGCCTGATGTGCAATGCCGGCGAAGTCGTGCGCAAGAACGGCTAAGGAGTAGAGACATGGATCTGATTTCCGACGGCATCTACAACCTGATCATCTTCGTGCTGGCCATCTATGTCGGCTACCACGTGGTCTGGAACGTCACCCCGGCCCTGCACACTCCGCTGATGGCCGTGACCAACGCCATTTCCGCGATCGTGATCGTCGGCGCCATGCTCGCCGCCGCGCTCACCGTCACCCCGCTGGGCAAGGCCATGGGCACCCTGGCCGTGGCGCTGGCTGCGGTGAACGTGTTCGGTGGCTTCCTGGTTACCCGGCGCATGCTGGAAATGTTCAAGAAGAAGGCCCCGAAAGCCCAGGTGGAGAAGTAATCGATGAGCATGAACCTGATCACCGTTCTCTACCTCGTCGCCTCGGTGTGCTTCATCCAGGCACTCAAAGGCCTGTCGCACCCGACCACGTCGCGTCGCGGCAACCTGTTCGGCATGGTCGGCATGGCCATCGCCGTACTCACCACCGTGGGCCTGATCCATAAGCTGGGCAGCGAGCTGGCCGTACAAGGCCTGGGCTTCGTCATCGTCGGCTTGCTGGTCGGTGGCAGCATCGGCACCATCATGGCCAGGCGCGTCGAGATGACCAAGATGCCGGAGCTGGTCGCCTTCATGCATAGCATGATCGGCCTGGCGGCCGTGTTCATCGCCATCGCCGCCGTGGTCGAGCCGCAGTCGCTGGGTATCGTCGCCAGCATGCTCGATCCGATCCCGGCCGGTAACCGCCTGGAGCTGTTCCTCGGTGCAGCTATCGGCGCCATCACCTTCTCCGGTTCGGTGATCGCCTTCGGCAAGCTGTCGGGCAAGTACAAGTTCCGCCTGTTCCAGGGCGCACCGGTGGTCTTCAAGGGCCAGCACCTGGTCAACCTGGTGATCGGCCTGGCCATACTCGGTCTGGGCCTGTACTACACCTTCACCGGCGACATCACCGCCTTCGCCGTACTGGTGGCGCTGGCCTTCGTCATCGGCGTGCTGATCATCATCCCCATCGGCGGCGCCGACATGCCGGTAGTGGTGTCGATGCTCAACAGCTACTCGGGCTGGGCGGCTGCCGGTATCGGCTTCTCGCTGAACAACTCGATGCTGATCGTCGCCGGCTCCCTGGTGGGCTCTTCGGGTGCGATTCTCTCGTACATCATGTGCAAGGCGATGAACCGCTCGTTCTTCAACGTCATCCTCGGCGGCTTCGGCGCCGATGCCGACGCAGGCGGCCCGGCCGGTGCACAGCAGGAGCGCAATGTGAAGTCGGGTTCCTCCGATGACGCCGCCTTCCTGCTGACCAATGCCGACACCGTGGTCATCGTGCCCGGTTACGGCCTGGCAGTGGCCCGTGCCCAGCATGCGCTGATGGAGCTCGCCGAGAAGCTGACCCACCGTGGCGTGACCGTGAAGTACGCGATCCACCCGGTCGCCGGCCGCATGCCGGGGCATATGAATGTGCTGCTGGCCGAGGCAGAAGTGCCCTACGAGCAAGTGTTCGAGATGGAAGACATCAACTCCGAGTTCGGCCAGACCGACGTGGTGCTGGTGCTCGGCGCCAACGACGTGGTCAACCCGGCGGCGAAGAACGATCCGAAGTCGCCGATCGCCGGCATGCCGATCCTCGAGGCTTACAAGGCCAAGACAGTGATCGTCAACAAGCGCTCGATGGCCAGCGGTTATGCCGGCCTGGACAACGAACTGTTCTACATGGACAAGACCATGATGGTGTTCGGCGACGCCAAGAAGGTCATCGAAGACATGGTCAAGGCCGTCGAATAAGGCCTGATCAGACAGACAGGAAACCCGGCCTGGAGCCGGGTTTTTTGTGTGTGAAATCCCGGGAAAAATTGATTTTCAGGTCAAAGACCATAACAGATCAATTTCAAACTGTACCGCTCCATTGTTACTGCCTTAAGGGTTGCACCCGGGATATTATCCTGTGATTCCCGGTTGCACCCAGCCATTTCACTTATGACCAGTACAGTACAATCAATTTCTGACCGAACAGTTACAAAGCAACCTATCTAATAGCACAACAATTTCTCACAGCTGTGACTACTGAGCGCAAGCGCGGCTCGGGATAATTTGCCCATCGAACGCAAACACCAGACCCGCCACAAGCGGAAGGATGACCACCATGGAACGTACCCTCAGTTCCGCCCTGCTCCAATCGCACAGCATCGCCAGCGCTACTTCTTCCTGGCCGCTTCGCCTGATCGCCACCCTCAGCCTGTGGCAGCGCCGCATCGTCAGCCGTCGTCAACTGGCTCGACTGGATGCCCGCCTGCTGGCCGACGCCGGTATCAGCGAAAACCAGCGCTACGTCGAACTGCAGAAGCCGTTCTGGCGCTGATACACCCTCTTTGCTCCCTCCCAAGTTGGGATCTTCTGAGAGCTCCACCGTCTCTGCTGCGGTGGGGCTTTCGTTTTATCCGCTACAGTCAGTGCCATCCGCACCAGTACAGTTGGTAAAAATCCTCAACTGATCCTGCACAATTGCTTCCTATTGCCTCTGCCTTCTCGGCTGCCCGCAGACGACCATGTATCCCCATCCTTGTCTTTCGGCAGGAGAGCCGTCATGGAACGTACGCGCGAACAGCGATCCGAACTTACACCCCCGATCCCCTTCGATTGGCTGAGCCTCTATTCCAGAGTGCGCCTCTGGCATCGCAACCGGCGTACGCGGCAGCAACTCGCCCGACTGGACGCACGGCAGTTGGCCGACGCGGGTATCAGTAGCGCTCAACGCAGCGAAGAGCTGGACAAACCCTTCTGGCGCTGAACCAGCGATAGAGCGGACACAGCCATTGGGCTAAGCTGCACAGGCGAGCAGCCCATCCGCTCGCGCTGTCCGGAGTGCCCCATCATGCATGCCAAGAACGTTCTGTTCGCCAGCCTTCTCACACTAAGCATGGCCAGCAGTGTCTGTGCCAGCAGTCTTGTCGCGACCACCGATACCTTGTTGGGAGCGCTCGCAGGCAGTGCAGAGGCACTGTCCGATGCGACCAGCTCGCTGCGAGATACCAAGGTCATCCGTGCCGCACGCGACGACGCCGCCAGCTTCGTCGCCAGTGCCGGAACGATTCGCGGCGTACGCCTGGAAGCAGCGCTCCTGCAACTGCGCCCGCACTACCCCGACGCGGATGATACGCGGCTCGCGCAAGCCATCCTCGCCTGGACTGGTAGCTGACCGGCCACGGCTTGGCCCTCCCCCCGGATTCCGCTAGCCTTGGCGCCCGTTGGCGAAGCTGCACAGCGTCCGGGAACCGGCCGGCTTCTGCTTCGTCCAAGCCTCCATCCGCCGTTCTTCGGAGTCATTCCATGCGTCGTTCGCTCATCCCCCTCGTCACCGCCTGTGCCCTGCTCAGCGGCCTGGCCCAGGCTCAGACCGTAGTTGCCACCAGCAACATCGTCGTGCGCGCCCTGGATCGCAGCATCAATTTCACCTCCGACACCACCACTTCACTACGTGACATGAAAGCAGTGGTACAGGCTCGTGAGGATGCCGCCAGCTTCGTCGCCAGCGCGGGCGAGATTCGCGGTGCACAACTGGAGGCGGCCCTGCAGGCCATCCGCCAGCAAGTGCCCGGAGCACAAGGCGCCAGCGACCTGCAATTGGCCGAAGCCATCCTCGCACTGTGATGCGCCTGGGCGCCTGGTTGTGCGGCGCACTGCTGGCCATGAGCACCGGCGCCACCCAGGCGCAGCTACGCCTCGAACTGGACGAACGCGCCCTGACAGCAGAGGAACAGCAGGCCAGCCAGTTGCTGCTGGACGAAGCCATGGCAGCCCTGCCGCCGCGTTTCATCGAGCGCCTGGATCGCCCGGTGCAGGTCAGTTGGCGCAGTGATATGCCGGAGACGGTCTACGGCCAGGTCGGACGCCTAAGCGGTATAGAACTCAATGCCAGCCTGCTACCCAGGCTGGTCGATGGCTCCGCCGCACGCCAGCAGACCGGCCGCCCGCACGGCACTCAGCGCCGCGAACTGCTCGCCACCTTGCTGCACGAACTGACGCATCTCTATGACCGGGCACGCCTGTGGCCAGCAGCCGAACGCAGGCAGTTGCAGTACTGCCGGCAGCGCGCCTCCAGCCTGGGCGCGGTCGGCCTGCCGGACGAATGCCGTGGCCAGACCGAGCGCCGCTTCACCCTCAGTGACGATCCGCGCCTGCTCGATCTGGCAGGCTGGCCGCAGTCGGTTGGCAAACGCGGCGCACGAGAGATCGACAATGGCCAGGTTGCCCGCAGTCCCGACCCATACGAACTGAACAGCGCACTGGAGTTCGTCGCGGTCAATCTCGAATACTTTCTGCTCGACCCCAGCTACGCCTGCCGGCGCCCGTCGCTGGCGCGCCATTTCCGCGAGCATTTCGACTGGGCGCCACCAGACGCCCCCTGCGCCGACGGTTACGCCTACCTCAATGCCGGACGCGACTTCGCCAGCCAGCCACTGGGCCGTCTCGACCCGGAGCGGGTCTATCAGGTCGACTACCTGCTGGCCGAAGCCAACGAAGCCTGGATGAGCCGCTGGGGCCACAGCATGCTGCGCCTGGTGATCTGCGCACCCGGCCGCCCACGCGGCCCGGACTGCCGCCTGGATCTCGACCAGCACCTGGTACTGTCCTATCGCGCTTTCGTCGGCGATCTGCAACTCTCCAGCTGGGACGGCCTGACCGGCGTCTACCCTTCACGGCTGTTCGTCCTGCCGCTGGAACAGGTGATCGACGAATACACCAAGGTCGAGCTGCGTAGCCTGTCTTCCGTCCCCCTGAAGCTGTCGCGCGATCAACTGGAGCGACTGGTGGCACGCGCCGCCGAACAGCACTGGAGCTATGACGGCGACTACTACTTCATCTCCAACAACTGCGCAGTGGAGACCCTCAAGCTGTTGCGCAGCGGCACCGACCATCCGCAGTTGCAGGCGCTCGACAGCATCCTGCCCAATGGCCTGCTGGAGCTGATGGACGCCCGCGGCCTGGCCGATACCCAGGTACTGGATGACCCGCGCGAGGCACTGCGCCTGGGTTATCGGTTCGACTCATTCCGCGAACGTTACCAGGCCATGTTCCGCGTCCTGCGCGAGCGCCTGCCAGTCAGCCAGGACAGTGTCGAAACCTGGCTTGCGCAACCCGCCGAAACGCGACGTACCTGGTTCACCCGGGCGGATCTGCGCGCCAGCGCCGCCCTGCTGCTGCTGGAGCAGGCCGCGCTACGCCGACAGTTGCTGCTGGCTCAGGACGAGCTCAAGCGCCGCTACCTGACGGGTCGTGCCGCTGGCGACCCGAGCTTGAACAGAGCCGGCGCTGCGCTGGAGCAGATTCTGGCCAACAGCGGCTTTCTCAGTCGCCCCGCCGAATTGCTCGAGGGCGGCTACGGCCTGCCGCAACAGAAGGAATGGGAGCGCCTGGAGGCCAACAGCCGTGAGCGCCAGCAGCAATTGCGCCAGCTCAGCGATGAACTGGATGGGGAAGTACGCGACCTGCTGCAACCGGAGCGCCTGGTCGAGCTGGAAGCCACCGAGGCCAACCTGATCACTCTGGGTGAACACCTGCGCACCCTGCACAAGGCCAGCGGCGGACTGGAGTTGCCCTAGGGCGGGGGCCGGTCGGCCTTGCTACGAACCGGAAATCCGTTCTTCGCGCTCTTGCGGCAGATGCGGATCGACCGTCAGCCACGACAGGCGGCTGCCTACCCAGATGTGCCGGTCGGCCGGGGCGTGCTCCGGCTCGTCCAGCGTGGCCACGGTGACGTCCAGCGTATCCGGGCTGAGCAGGGTGAACAGCGTCAGGTGGGCGCCACAGTCAGCGCAGAAGTAGCGCGTGCAGCTGGCTGACGAGGCGAAGGCTCGCGGGGTGCCACGCAGCCACTCAAACGACGAGTGGGGGATCGTGACCCAGGTGGTGAGTATGCCGCCCGTACTGCGCCGACAGATCGAACAGTGGCAATGGGCGATATCGTGCAGGGGTACCTCGATCCGGTAGCGCAATGCGCCACATTGGCAGCCACCTTCATGCCGTTCGCTCATCCCGCCTCCTCCTTGCATTGCCCTGGCTCGCTGACCAAGATAGGCGCTCACCACTACCGGGGGTTCCCGTGATCGATCTGCTGCTGGCCTTGTGGCCGTTGTTCGCCATGATAGTCGCCGGCTACTGGCTGCGCTTGCGCAACTTCCCCAGCGAGGCCTTCTGGCCCGGTGCCGAACGCCTCAACTACTTCATCCTGTTCCCCGCCCTGCTGTTTTCCAGCCTGGCCAGGGCCCCCCTGAACAATCCGGCGCTACCCCGTCTGGCGCTGGCGGTAGTGCTCGGCCTGGGCATTGCCTGGATCACCCTGCTGCTGGCTCGCCGCCTGCGTGGCTGGCCAGCCGGGCGCTTCGGCGCCATCACCCAGGGCATCCTGCGTTTCAATACCTACCTCGGTCTGGCCGCAGTGGGCAGCCTGTTCGGTCAGGAGGGACTGACCCTGGCGGCTATCATGCTCGCGCTGATGGTGCCAACAGTGAACGTGCTGTCGGTCTGGTCGCTGACCGCTGAGCGTGGCATCAGCGCACGCAGCCTGCTGCTGCCGATTCTCAGCAATCCGCTGATCCTCGCCTGCGCCGGCGGTGCCCTGTTCAATCTGACGGGCATCGGCCTGCCCGGCGGCACCGATCGCCTGCTCAGCCTGCTGGCGGCCGCCAGCCTGCCACTGGGCCTGCTCTGTGTCGGTGCCGCACTCAAACCCGAGCAATTGGGCGGTGAAGTTCCTGCGCTGGCCTGGAACAGCGTGCTACGCCTGCTGGCCATGCCTCTGCTGGCCTGGGCCGTAGCCTGGGGCCTGAATCTGCCGACGATGGAAAGCGCCGTACTGGTGCTGTTCTTCGCTCTGCCCACCGCGCCGACGGCCTACGTGCTGACCCGCCAACTGGGTGGTGACAGCCAACTGATGGCCGGCATCATCACCCTGCAAACGCTGCTGGCGGCCGGCAGTCTGGTGGCGATCATGATGCTGCTGGGCTGAGCGGTAATGTGGAGGCCAGGCTACTCCACGTAATTCTCGATCAGGCGCTGATACTCTCCTCGTGACCTGAGCGCTTCGAGCCCGCGATCAAAGCGCTCGATCAACTCGGCAGCACGCGGGTGTTGCCGGGACACGATGACATGCAACGTGTTGCTGTCGAACGTCGAGACCGAACGGTGAAATCGGTTCGCCGGGGCACCGGTACTGCGCAGGGCGCTTTCTCCCAGGTGGCGATCCGAGATGAACAGGTCATCACGCCGCAACAGCAACAGGCGCGCACATTCCCTCAAGCCCACCGGTGAATGGCGCCGCAATACCCCTTGTTCCACCAGAGCCTGAACCTGCAGCGGTAGCTGCCAGCCGAGCGGATAGCACAGACGCTTGCCCTGCAGATGAGTCAGATCCTCGAGTTCGATACGGTCTCCGGCACGGCTGAACAGATGCTGCTCGGTCACATACATCGGTGTCGAATAGAGAAACTTCGCTTCGCGCTCGGCAGAGCGTACATAGGGAAAGGTCGCATCGTACTCGCCACGCAGGGCCTTCAGGTAACCACGATTCCAGGGTAGCCAGTCGAGGGTGATATCGATCCCCTGGTCGGCCATTGCGGCTCGCACCACCTGGGCAAACATGCCCTGGCCAGGCAGGGTCTTGCCGGTGAAAGGCGCGTAATCATCCCCTGTCACCAGATGCACGCTTTGCGCCTGCACCGCCGTGCAGATCAGCAGACCCAGCAGAGCTGCCCCCCAATATCCCACCTGCTCCTCCAGTCTTTGACGCCAGGGTGCCCAAATACACCGTCGATTGACTCTTGCCTGCGATCCGAAGACTGTCCAGCCTGATGCGGCCTCAGGCGATTTCTTGACACAAAACAATCGAACCGCAGAGACGCCCGCTATCCTTGCCGCAACACGAACGAGCAATGGCCTGCCGATGAACGATACACCCACCCCGGATCAGCCCGACGTATTCCCCTATCTGCAGCTGATGCACCAGCACGGCGGCTCCGACCTGTTCTTCAGCGTCGGCGCGCCCCCGCACATGAAGGTCGAGGGGCACAGCCAAGCGGTTGGCCAGCGCGTGCTCAAGGCTGGCGAGGTGCAACAACTGGCCTACCAGTTGATGACCCAGAAGCAGGTCGCCGAGTTCGAGCGCGATCTGGAGATGAACCTGGCGGTGAGTCTGCAAAATGCCGGACGCTACCGGGTCAACGTCTATTACCAGCGTGGCGAAGTGGCCATGGTGGTGCGCCTGATCAAGAGTCAGATCCCCGATTTCGAGGCCCTTGGTCTGCCCAGGCTGCTGGAAAAACTGGCGATGCAGGATCGCGGGCTGATCCTGGTCACTGGCGCCGCAGGTTCGGGCAAGTCGACGACACTGGCAGCGATGCTCGATTTCCGCAACCGCCACAAGAGCGGACACATCGTCTGCATCGAAGACCCCATCGAGTTCCTGCACAGCCACCAGCGCTCAATCATCGACCAACGCGAGGTCGGCCTGGACACCCATAGCTTCGACGATGCCCTGCGCAACGTGCTGCGCGAAGCGCCTGACGTGATCATGCTCGGCGAGATTCGAGACGCCGCTACCATGCAGCATGCGCTGCACTATGCCGAAACCGGCCACCTCTGCGTTGCCACACTGCATGCCACCAGCAGCAGCCACGCGGTGGAGCGGATCGCCCGCTTCTTTCCGGACGAAGCGCGCAAGCAGGTGCTGGCCGACCTTGCCCACAATCTGCTGGCAGTGATCGGCCAGCGCCTGGTACCCGGTATCGCACAGAAGCGTGTGGTGGCAGTGGAGCTGATGCTGGGCACGCCTTATATCCGCGACCTGATCCAGCGCGATGAGCTGGAAGAGTTGCGCGAGGCCATTGCTCGTGCCGCCGAGCAGGGCTTGCAGACCTTCGACCAGCACCTGTTCGCCCTGCTCGAAGCCGGCCGCATCAGCCTGGCCGAGGCGCTGAAGTTCGCTGACTCGCGCACCGACCTGAGTCTCAAGTTCAAGCTCGAACGCGGCTTCTCCGCCGACGACGCCGAGCTGAAGGTACTGCGTGACGGCTGAGCCGATTTCCCCGTGCCACTGGCGCATCGACGATTTTCGGCCGATGCTCAGTAAAGGCCGGATCGCTCGACGCTCCAACCGGCCGGCTTCGGGGGGAGCCGCCTTATGCTGACCCTGCTCAATCTTCTGTCCGCCATCGCCCTGCTGGTCTGGGGCACTCATATCGTCCGTACCGGCATCCTGCGCGTGTTCGGTTCGCAGTTGCGCACGGTGCTCAGCCACAACATCAGCCGCCGGCCTCTGGCCTTCGCAGCCGGTATCGGCGTCACCGCGCTGGTGCAGAGCAGCAACGCCACGGCGCTGCTGGTCACCTCGTTCGTCGCCCAGGGACTGATGGCCCTGGCGCCGGGCCTGGCGATCATGCTCGGCGCCGATGTCGGCACGGCGCTGATGGCCCGGGTGCTGACTCTCGACCTGAGCTGGCTCAGCCCACTGCTGATCTTCATCGGGGTGATCTTCTTCCTCTCGCGTCGGCAGACCCGTGCAGGCCAGCTCGGACGCGTGGCCATCGGCCTGGGCCTGATGCTGCTGGCGCTGGAACTGATCGTCGTCGCAGCCACGCCGATCACCGAGGCACGCGGTATCCGCGTGCTGTTCGCCTCGCTCACCGGTGATCTGATGCTCGATGCACTGCTCGGCGCCCTGTTTGCCCTGCTCACTTACTCCAGCCTGGCCGCCGTACTGCTCACCGCCACGCTGGCCGGCGCGGGCCTGATCAGCCTGCCGGTGGCCATCGGCCTGGTGATCGGCGCCAACATCGGCAGTGGTCTGCTGGCCTTTCTCACCAGCAGCCTGCAGAACCCGGCCGGGCGCCGCGTGGCCCTGGGCAGCCTGCTGTACAAACTGATCGGCCTGTTGCTGGTGCTGCCGGTGCTGCAACCGCTGGCCAACTGGCTGGACGGCCTGAACTGGCGGCCGGCTGAGCTGGTGATCTTCTTCCACCTGCTCTACAACAGCCTGCGGGCACTGCTGATGCTGCCCACGGTCGGTTTCATGGCGCGCTTCTGCAACTGGCTGTGGCCCGACCGCAAGGAAGACATCGATACCGCCCATCCCCGCCATCTGGATCCGACCGCACTGTCCACACCCAGCCTGGCGCTGGCCAATGCAGTGCGTGAAACCTTGCGTATCGGTGATCAGGTGGACACCATGCTCGGCCATCTGCTGCCGGTGCTGACCAGCCATCAGCCGGCGCTGAACAAGGACATGCGCCGGCTCGATGACGAAGTCGACAGCCTGTGTCGAGCCGTGAAGCTGTATCTGGCGCAGATCCCCCGCGAGGCGCTCAGCGAATCGGAGCGCCAGCGCTGGGCGGAAATCCTCGAGCTGGCGGTGAACCTGGAACAGGCCGGCGATCTGATCCAGCGCATGCTGAACAAACTGCAGAACGAAAAGACCGCGCAACGACGTGCCTTTTCCGAGAAAGGGCTGGAAGAGCTCACCACCCTGCATGCGCAACTGATGGCCAACCTGCGCCTGGGGCTGAGCGTGTTCGTCAGCGCGGATCGTGCCAGCGCCAGCCAGTTGCTACGGGAGAAACGCCGCTTCCGCGCCCAGGAGCGGCGCCTGGCGCATGCCCATATCGGCCGCCTGCAACGTCAGGTGGTGCAGAGCATAGAGACCAGCTCGCTGCATCTGGAGCTGATCGCCGACATGAAGCGCCTCAACTCGCTGTTCTGCGCCAGCGCCTATGCGGTGCTGGCCGATGGCGAAACCGGCGCGCTGCAACTCGAAGGTGGCGAATAGGTTCTATAGCCAGCCACGCTCGCGGTAATAACGCTCGGCCCCTTCGTGCAGCGGTGCCGTCAGGCCGCTGGCGATCATCTCACGAACCTGTAGCCTGGCCAGTGCCGGGTGCAGCTCGCGCAGCCGGTCGAGGTTGTCGAACACCGCCTTGACCAGTTCGTACACCACCTGCGGGTCGGCATTGGACGAGGTCGCCAGCACGGCTCTGGAGCCGATCGAAGGCGTCGGCTGATCGTTGCCCTTGTAGAGGCCGGCGGGAATTTCATCACGACTGTAATAGGGCCGCTCCAACAGGCGCTCGACGGCGTCGCCGTCGAGCGGCACCAGAACGGCATCGACCGTCGCCGTGGCCTCCTCGATCGCAGCGTTGGGGTGACCGACGAAGTAGATCATGGCATCGATGTTGTCTTCGCCCAGGGCGCTGGCCTGTTCGGCCGCCTTGAGTTCGCTGGCGACGGCGAACGTGGAGCGATCCCAGCCCTTGGCGGCCATGATCTCCTCCAGTGTGTCACGCTGCCCAGAACCGGGGTTGCCGATATTGATGCGCTTGCCCTGAAGATCGTCCAGGCCCTGGATCCCCGCATCGCGTCGGGCCAGCACGGTGAACACCTCGCGCTGCAGCGAGAACAGGGCACGGATGTCGCTCATCGCCACCTCGCCCTGAAACGGCCCCGTCCCTTCGCGCGCCTTGTACAGGTGATCGGCCTGCATGATGCCGAAGTCGAACTCACCGTTACGCATGCCATGTACGTTGGCTATGCCGCCGCCACTGGCGGTGGCGTTGCAGCGAATGCCGTGCGCGCTCGAATGCTGATTGAGCAAGGCGCAGATGGACTGGCCTGTCGCGAAGTAGACGCCCGTCTGGCCCCCGGTGCCTAGGGTGATGAAGGTTTCTCCGGCCTCTACGGCGCCGGCCAGCATTACCCCCACCAGCCATGCCATGGCTCTGCCTTTCATGCGTCTACCTCCTTCTCCTGCGACTGACACTCGGCACACCACCGATGACAGACATCCTAAACGCTCAGTACCAACCTGCCAGCGATGCCCCACCCGCACACTATCGCCAATACCGCGCATTGGGCAGAATCGGCGCATGCCAAACCCACTCGCCACCACCACGCAGGCCTCGGTCAGCGCCAGCCTGACCCAGGCAATCCTGCATGCCGCCAGCCGCCTCGGTCTAGACCGCCAGGCATTGCTGGACACCTGTGGTCTGCAAGAGCAGCAACTGATCGACCCCGATGCGCGCGTGCCGTTCAGTGTTCAGGAGGGTCTCTGGCAGGAACTGGACAGCCGCCTGCAACATCCGGAGCCCGGCCTGCTGCTGGGGCGCAACCTCACACCGGGGCCATTCAGCGTGCTCAGCTACCTGCTGCAAAGCAGCGCCACGCTTGGCGATGCGCTGACGGCCGCACTGCGCTACCAGCGTCTGGGGGGTGAAGGCGGCGAATTACAGGTCGAGGAGCAGGGCGAGGCCCTGCTGCTGATCTATCGCCCCCTGCACCCCGAGCATCCGGCCACGCGCATCCGCGTGCTGGCCATGCTGGCCTGCTGGGTGCAGATCACCACTCCCTTGCTCGACGACTTTCACCTGCTCGGCGCCCGCTTCCGCCATGCCGAGCCGCCAGACCTCACGCCCTATCGGGACGTGTTCGCCTGCCCGCTGCATTTCGCCGCCCGCGACTATGCCATTGCCGTACCCCGTGCGCTGTGCCATCGACCGCTGATGCAGGCCAACCCGCCCTTGCAGCAATTGTTGCGGCAACACGCCGAGGCGCTGCTGGCGCGCCTGCCCAGCGCCAGCCTCAGCGCTCAGGTGATCGGTCTGCTCGGCGAGCAACTGGCCCATGGCGAGCCGGATCGTGGCGAACTGGCGCGCAAGCTGAACCTGAGCGAGCGAACCTTGCAGCGGCGCCTCGCCGAGGAAGGTTGCAGCTACCAGCAACTGCTCAGCGACACCCGCCGCCAACTGGCCGAGCAGCACCTGCGTGAAGGGCGCCTGCCCGCAGCGGAAATCGCCCTGCTGCTGGGCTATTCCGAGCCCAGCGTGTTCTTCCGCGCCTTCCGCCAATGGAGTGGGCTGACACCCGGTGAATACCGCGCACGTCATTGCAACGGGTCACCGAAGTGACCGGGCAGTCGTCGAGCACGACCACGACCCGGACTGACCCTGATCAATAAATCACCAGCAGCAGCGCTCTAGCATTGCTAGCCATTTGCCACATAGCGCGACCGTCATGCCCCAGACTCACCTGCTGCTCAGCCTGCCGGACGCAGAGTCCGGCCAACGGATAGCACACCTGCTGCGCCGCCAGGCGCCTCATTGCCAGGTCATCGGCGACATCGATGGATGCGGGCAAAAGCCTATGTGCCGCTGGTTGCAACGCCTGCCGGCAGGCAGCCTGGGCGCAGTGCATGCCAGTCTGGACGATGCCATCGAGGTGCTGGAGCGTAGCCGGCATGCCTTCAAGTCCGTGCAACTGGCCGAACTGCGCAAGCGCCTGAGCCTGTTGCGCGAAGAGTTGTCCAGCCTGGGGCAATTGCGGTAAAACCTAGCCGCAGTAGGTTCCGCCCCAATGCGGAGACCGGCTTTGCCGGGCAGGACACAGGGCCTGCAAGACAGAGCGCCGCTGGCCGCCTTCCTTCGAGGAAGCGCGGCCGGCGGCGCTTTTTTTTGGCCTGCCGTTTGTGGCGAACACCCTGCGAGCAGCCGCGGAGCGGGTCAGAACGCTCCCGGAATCTTTTGCGCTGAAGGAAAAGCACGAGGCTGAGATGGGCAACGAACAAGAATTCCAAGACCTGCTCCAACACATCGCCCCGGATCTGGAGGAGCTGCGCCAGCGGCTACGTTTTCTCGATTGGCGTCAGGCCGACAACGAACGCCTGTCGCGCTGCGCACAACGGGTCGAGCGCGCCAATCAGAACTTCGTCGACACCCTCTACCAGGAACTCGCCGACTACCCGGCGCCAGCCGCCATTCTCGGCGATCCGGTCATCACCGAGCGCCTCAAGCAGCGTCAGGCGGACTATTACCGCGGCCTCTGGCAAAGCCCGCTGGACGAAGCCTATGTGCTGGAGCGCCTGCGCATCGGCTGGGTGCATCAGCGCACCGGGGTCGACCTGAAGTGGTACCTGGGCGCATACCGCCTGTATCTGGATCAGTTGCTGGGCGAACTGCTCGGCTCCTCGGTGGCCAGCGATTGCTTCTCCAGCCTGATCAAGAAGGTGTTCTTCGATGTCGGCCTGGCGCTGGACAGTTATGGCGCTGCCCAGCGCAAGGCCCTGCAGGACAGCGAAGCACGCTATGCCCGTGCCATGCGCGGCGCCAACGACGGACTGTGGGAATGGCAGCTGGAGCAGGATCAGCTGTACCTCTCCGAACGCTGGATTCGCATGCTCGACCTCGACCGCGACAGCCTCTCGCCTACCAGCCAAAGCTGGTTCGGCCGTGTGCACGGTGACGACCTGCCCGGCCTGCGCCAGGCCATCGACAACCACCTGCGCGGCCTGACCCCCTTCCTTCATCATGAATACCGTATCCGTCGTCAGGACGGCAGCTACCTGTGGGTGCTGGTACGTGGCGTGGCCGAGACCTGTAGCGGCGGCCTGCGGCGCATGGCCGGCTCGCAGAGCGACATCAGTCAGCGCCGCGCAGCCGAAGAGCAACTGCACCATGCCGCACGCCATGATCCGCTCACCGGCCTGGCCAACCGTGCGCGACTCGGAGAACTGCTGCAACAGGCCGTGCAACGCCAGCAACGCCCCGGAGCACGCGAAGCGGCCCTGCTGTTCATCGACCTCGATCGCTTCAAGCTGATCAACGACAGCCTTGGCCACCAGGTCGGCGACCGCGTGCTGGTGGAAGTGGCCGAACGCCTCGATCATTGCCTGCGGCCGGGTGATCACCTGGCGCGCTTCGGTGGCGACGAGTTCGTCGCCCTGCTCGACGACCTGGCCTGCATGAGCGACGCCGAACGGGTCGCCCAGCGCATGCTGGAGAGCCTGCATGCTCCGCTCCGCTTGCCGGAGCAGACCCTGACGGTCAGCGCCAGCATCGGCATCGCGGCCTTGCAGGAGAGCGGCCAGCCACTCGATCCGTTGCAGGCGGCCGATCTTGCACTGTACCGGGCCAAGAGCGCGGGCAAGGCTCAGTTCGCCCGCTACAGCAACGAATTGCAGCAACAGGCGCAGCGCCAGCTGGAGTTGCAGAACGCACTCGCCCAGGCCGGTGCGCGTGGCGAATTGCGTCTGGTGTACCAGCCGATATGCCACCTGGACGGCAACCAGCCGCAATTGATCGGCGTGGAAGCGTTGTTGCGCTGGCAGCACGAAAACCGTGATATCTCACCACTGGAGTTCATTCCGTGCCTGGAAGAATCCGGTGAAATCCTCGCCGTCGGTGACTGGGTTCTGCAACAGGCCTGCAGCCAGGTTCGCGCCTGGCAGCAGAATGGACAGCCGCACCTGCGTTGCTCGGTCAACCTGTCCAGCCGTCAGTTGCAACAGAACGACTTCGCCGTACGGGTCGCCGATATTCTCGCCGAAACCGGCCTGCCGCCCTCCAGCCTGGTGCTGGAGATCACCGAAAGCCAACTGATGGAGGACAGCGCGCAGAACCTGGCCTGCCTGCGCGAACTGGCCAGCCTCGGCATCCAGCTGGCTCTCGACGATTTCGGCACGGGTTACTCCTCGCTCGGCTACCTCAAACGCTTTCCCCTGCACATCATCAAGGTGGACAAGAGCTTCATCGCCGGCGCTCCGCAAGACACCGAATCGCTGGCCATAAGCCGGGCGATCATCGGTCTCGGCCATAGCCTGGGGCTGGCGGTGGTGGCCGAAGGTGTGGAGAAGCAGTCACAGCTCGACTTCCTCGGCCACGAAGGTTGTCACTACGCCCAGGGCTACTGGTTCAGCCGCCCTCGCGCACCGCATGAACTGGAGCGCCTGCTCAACGGAGAAGATTGTTTCGATGGCCTGTGGTGCCCGCTGGGGGAGAAACGTGCAGAAGAGGTGCAGGCATGAAGCGCAACCTGCCCGTGAGTGGCCGCCAGATTCCGGTGCCCCCCCAGACCAGCATTCTCTCCACCACCGACCTCAAGGGTGCGCTGACCTACGTCAACCCGGACTTCGTCGCCCTGAGCGGCTTCAGCGAAGACGAACTGATCGGCCACAACCACAACATCGTCCGTCACCCGGACATGCCGCCTGCGGCCTTCGCTCACCTGTGGCAGACCCTCAAGGCCGGGCGCTCGTGGATGGGCCTGGTGAAAAATCGCTGCAAGAACGGCGATCATTACTGGGTCAGTGCCTACGTCACCCCCATGCGCAAGGACGGCCGCGTGGTCGAATATCAGTCGGTGCGCACCGCCGCCAGCGACGCACAGATCGCTGCCGCCGAGGCACTCTATGCCGAGCTTCGAGCGGGCCGCAAACCCAGGGTCTTGCGCCGACCGCATCTGAGACCGGCGAACTTCCTGAGCCTGCTCGGCCTGGCGCTGCCACCTGCCGTCGCGCTGATTCTCGGGCTGACACCGGATATGCCCCTGCTACCGCTACTGGCGGCCAATGGCAGCGTTGGCCTGCTGCTGGCCGGCATCATCCAGCACAGGCTGCGACCGCTGACGAAGCTGGCCGCGCAAGCCCGCAAGCATGCCGACAACCCCCTTGGCCAGTATCTGTACAGCGGCCGGCGCGATGATTTCGGCGCCATCGCCTTCGCCCTGCAAAGCCTGCAGGCCGAAGCCGGCGCCGTGGTCGGACGCATCGCCGACTCGGCGCGACAACTCAGCGGCGAGGCCGGACAACTGGCCGGCGCGGTGGAGCACCACAACAGCGCGACCCTGCAACAGCGCCAGGAAACCGAGCAGGTGGCCAGCGCCATGGGGCAGATGGCAGTGAGCGTTCAGGAAGTGGCACGCAACGCCCAGCTCAGCGCCAGCGCGGCCAGTGCCGCGGATCAGGAGACCGACGACGGCCGCGCACTGGTGGAAGACACCCGCAGACAGATCGCCACCCTCGCCGAGCAGTTGCAGTGCAGCCATGTTCAGGTTCGCCAGTTGGCCGACAGCAGCCGGGAAATCGGCAAGGTGCTGACGGTGATCGGCGACATCGCCGAGCGCACCAACCTCCTTGCCCTCAACGCCGCCATCGAGGCGGCTCGTGCCGGCGAGGCCGGCCGCGGTTTCGCCGTGGTGGCCGACGAAGTGCGCGCACTGGCTCGTCGCACCCAGGGCGCGACCCATGAGATCGACACCATCATCGGCGCCCTGCAAGGCAGCATCGATGGCAGCGTCACCGCGATGATCGACAGCCAGCAGCGCGCGCAGGCCATTGCCAGCCAGGCACAGGAGGCCGCCGAGGCGCTCGGCGGGATTACCCGGCGAGTCAGCCAGATCAGCGACATGAACCTGCAGATCGCCAGCGCCGTGGAGCAACAGAGCGTCGTCGGCGATGATATCCAGCGCAACCTGCATGGCATCCGCCAGGCCTGCGAAAGCACGGCCGAGGCCAGTGCCCGCAGCCATGGCAGTGCCGAGCAACTCGCCGACCTCGCCGCACGCCTGCAACTACTGGCCGAACAGTTCTGGAGCCAGCGCCAGAGCCAACCCGGATGAGGTGTGTCGATCTGGCACCCGCCAGCGAAGGCATCCGCGCATCACGCGCGTCGATTATGACTATGCCTGCGCACCGCGTGCGAACCCGGAACCCAAGGGGTTAGAGTACCCGGCCAAGCAACGAGGAGACTCCCCATGAGCCGACTGGCCTCCGTCAAGCTCTCCACGCTCGACCTGGCGCCGATTCGTGACGATGGCGACGCCGCCCAGGCCCTGCACAACTCGCTGGCCCTGGCCCGACACGTCGAAAGCCTCGACTTCGAGCGTTTCTGGGTAGCCGAACACCACAACATGGACGGCATCGCCAGCTCCGCCACTGCCGTGCTGATCGGCTACCTGGCCGCCGGTACCTCACGTATTCGCCTCGGTGCCGGCGGTGTGATGCTGCCCAACCATGCGCCGCTGGTGATCGCCGAACAGTTCGGCACCCTCGCCACGCTCTACCCCGGCCGTATCGACCTCGGCCTGGGTCGTGCGCCCGGTGCCGACCAGTACACCGCCCACGCCCTGCGCCGCAGCCGCGATGGCAGCGCCGAGGACTTCCCCAGCGACGTCGAGGAGCTGCAGGCCTACCTTGGCCCGCGCCAGGAAGGACAGCGCGTGATCGCCATGCCCGGTGCAGGTACCGAGGTACCGATCTGGTTGCTCGGCTCCAGCCTGTTCAGCGCGCAGCTTGCCGGCATGAAGGGGCTGCCCTATGCATTCGCCTCGCACTTCGCACCGCGTTACCTGCATGAGGCGATTCGCATCTACCGCAACCACTTCCGCCCCTCCGAGGTGCTGGACAAGCCCTACGTGATGCTTGGCGTCCCCCTGCTGGCGGCCGACAGTGACGAGCAGGCGCAGTACCTGGCCACCTCAGCCTATCAGCGCATTCTCGCCCTGGTACGTGGCCAGAGCCTGGTGCAGCGCAAGCCGGTGAAAAGCATGGACGGTCTCTGGTTACCACACGAGCGCCAGGCCGTCGGCGAATTTCTCGGCCTCGCCGCCATCGGCGGGCCGCAGACCGTGCGCCAGCGTCTGGAACAGTTGCTGGAGCAGACCGAAGCGGATGAGTTGATCTTCACCTGCGACATGTACGACTTCGCCGACCGCCTGCACGCCTTCGACATCCTCGCCGAGCTGCAACGCGACTAGCAGGCCGTTGAAAAACGTAGGCGAGGCGGCCAGTGCAATACCGATGGCGGCCTCGCAAGAACAGGCGAAAAACGGTCGGAGTCGCGCTCGACTTCACGAGCTGTAGATGAGCATTTGACCAGGCTGGCGTTCCGGCCTGCCTTTAACGCAGCAATGGCAACGCAGGCAGTTTTTCACAGCCTGCCAAGTTCGAACTTGTGCGCATGACTGCCCTCTGAATCAGAACAGGCCGCCAGACCGGCGGCCGTGTTCATTCAATGGGAGACGCACATGAAAAAGACAGCATCGGCCCACTGGCAGGGCGGCATCAAGGACGGCAAGGGCACCATCAGCACCCAGAGCGGCGCCCTCAAGGAAGCCCCCTACGGCTTCAATACGCGTTTCGAGGACAAGCCCGGCACCAACCCCGAAGAGCTGATCGGCGCCGCTCATGCCGGCTGCTTTTCCATGGCGCTGTCCAAGGAACTGGGCGACGCCGGGATGACCGCCGAGAGCATCGACACCAGGGCGCAAGTGACGCTGGACAAGGTCGATGGCGGTTTCGAAATCAGCGCCGTGCACCTGTCGCTACGCGCGAAAATCCCCGGCGCCGACCGAGCCGCCTTCGAAAAAGCCGTGGAAACCGCCAAGACCGGCTGCCCGGTGTCCAAGGTGCTCAACGCCAAGATCACTCTGGAAGCCGTGCTCGACAGCTAAGCCAGCATGCGCGACGCACCCGGCGAGCTGTCGGGTGCGCCATGCTCAACGCGCATCCGGACACCAGCTAGATCGCCGTCCCACAACGCAGCACCTCACCGCGTGCCAACACGTTGCGCTGATCGTCATAGAGCCAGGCTTGCGCCTTCATCTGCATCTGACGGGCCTCGAGGCGATAGCGTTGGCCGGCGACAAAACCGTCGTAGCGCACGCGAATCTCGCAGGTCATGCGCAACGGCTCGCTCATCATGCCAAGCCCGCCACCACCACGTACTTCGAACTGGAAACGGGTTTCCAGCTCGTGCTTGCCGGGCGTCACCTGAAAGTAGCGACCATCCGGCCATCGTTTGTCATCCAGGCGGTCAGCCATCAGCAGCGTGTCGGCAGTAGAATACAGCTCGACCCAGGCCTGCTGAGGGTCGGGCTTGGGCAAGGGTGACGCACAGGCCCCGAGCATCAACAGGGCGGGAGCGAGAAGCAGGGCGCGCATGGCGACCTCCACGATGGGTTCAGACACCAGCCTACACCGGGAGGCGGGCAAAACCGAGGCGAAACGGGCGCATTCGTACATGCGGGACTGGAGACAATCGATGCGATCGGCTAGCGTGACGGCATGCCCAACGCCTCCTCTATCGACCTGCTGCGCCGCTTCGCGGTTCCCCTGCTCCCCCTGCTGCTGGCCGGCTGCTCGACCCTCGATTACTACACCCATCTCGGCCAGGGCCAATGGCAGCTGTTGCAGGCGCGTCAGCCGGTCGAGCGCCTGCTCGACGATCCCGCCACCGACGCGGGGCTGGCCAGGCGCCTGAGCCTGTCGCAGCAGGCGCGGGACTTCGCCAGTGCCCGGCTGCATCTGCCCGACAATCACAGCTATCGGCTGTACGCCGACCTGGGTCGCCCCTTCGTGGTGTGGAATGTCTTCGCCACGCCGGAGTTTTCCCTCGAACCCGAACTTCACTGTTTTCCCATCGCCGGCTGCGTCGCCTATCGCGGCTACTACCAGCAGGGGCGTGCCCGCGGGGCAGCCGCCCTGCTGCGCCAGCAGGGCCTGGACACCCACATCGGCGGCGTGGAGGCCTACTCCACCCTGGGCTGGTTCGATGACCCGCTGCTCAACACCATGCTGCGCTGGAGCGACGAGCGCTTCATCGCAGTGATCTTTCACGAACTGGCGCACCAGCAGTACTACCTGCCGGGCGACACGGCTTTCAACGAATCCTTCGCCACCTTCGTCGAACACGAGGGACTGCGCCAATGGCATGCTGCCCGTGGGGAAACGCCACCGGCCAGCGACGACCATCAGCGCCAGCAGTTCGTCGAGCTGGTGCTGGCCAGCCGCGAACGCCTGCAACACCTCTATGCCAGCGCCCTGCCAGCAGATGCCATGCGCGCCGCCAAACAGGCCGAATTCGAACGCCTGCGCCGCGACTATCGTGCTCTGCGCCAGCGCGAATGGGGCGGCCAGGGTCGCTATGACGCCTGGATCGAAAGCCCTCTGAACAACGCCAAGCTGCTGCCCTTCGGACTCTATGACCAGTGGGTTCCGGCATTCGCCAGGCTGTTCGAGCAGGAAGGGCGAGACTGGCCAGCCTTCTATGCCGCCGTGGCTGCGCTCGGTCGGCTGCCGGAAGCGGATCGTCGTACCCAGCTGGAAAGGTTGCGGCAAAACGACTAGAACTGCTGGGCAAAATGCCAGTCCAACCTATTCAGGTTTCGCCCAACACCGGAGGTACAAGCGATGCAACGACTGATTCCCGCCCTGGCTCTTATGCTGCTTGCAGGCGGCGCGCTCGCCGCGCCCAAACCCTGCGAAGAACTCAAGCAGGAAATCGAAGTGAAGATTCAGGCCAACAACGTGCCCAGCTACACCCTGGAGATCGTGCCCAACGCCGAAGTCCAGGATCAGAGCATGGTCGTCGGCAGCTGCGACGGCGGCACCAAGAAGATCATCTACCAGCGCAACGGCTGACAGCCGTGTTCAGGCATCGGGCAGAAATGCCCGGTGCATCTCTTTCAGCGTCTCGAAATGATAGGCCGGCGTCTCGCCGAGCAACTCTTCGCGACTGCCGAAACCGTACCCCACCGCCACCGCCTGCATGCCATTGCTGCGTGCACCGATCAGGTCATGCTTGCGGTCGCCGATCATCAGCGTCGAGCCAGGCGCCAGTTGCTCCGACTCCAGCAGATGGGCGAGCAACTCCACCTTGTTGGTGCGGGTGCCGTCCAGCTCGCTGCCGTAGATGCGCTTGAAGTAGCGGTCGAAACCGAAGTGCCGGGCGATTTCCTCGGCGAACACCGTCGGCTTGCTGGTGGCGATGTAGAGCGTCCGCCCCTGCGCCACCAGGGATTCCAGCAGCGACTCCACGCCCTCGAACACGCGATTCTCGTACAGGCCGGTCACGCGGAAGCGCTCGCGATAGTGGTTGACCGCCTGCCAGCCCGTGGCCTCGTCCAGCGCATAGGTGGCCATGAAGCACTGCAGCAGGGGCGGGCCGATGAAGTGCTCGAGCGCGGTCAGATCCGGCTCATCGATCCCCAGCTTGGCCAGGGCGTACTGCACCGAGCGGGTGATGCCCTCACGCGGATCGGTGAGGGTGCCGTCGAGATCGAAAAGGAGAGTGGAATGATGCATGGCGAGCGCCTATTCGGAACCGGAACGGTCGCGAAGGATACCCGCCTTTGCCCGCTCGTTCACGCCTGGGCGGCTTGTGCCCGGTAGCCCCAGCGCAGCCCGAGAAGGCTGAATGGCCACAACAGCGCCAGTTGCAGCAGGCCGAAGAACACCAGCAGCCCGAGATCGCCCACGCCACCCACCATCAGCAACGCCAGCATGATGATCGCGCAGAGCACCGCGCTGCCGATCCACAGCCCCAGGGTGATCAGAGCCGCCAGGGCCAGGCGCCCACCGTTGAAACCCCGCACCTGTACCGGCAGGGCCGCACGCGCGGCGAGAAAAGCCACCAGCAGATACAGGGCGCCGTGCACCAGGTTGATCAGTCCTTCCCAGCCCTCGAGTTCATATCCGTAGAGCATCCCGCTCACCAGTTGAGTCGCCAGACCCGTCAGTTGCAGGAACACCACCACCATCGCCAGCGCGAAACACCAGGCCAGCATCGCGCCCGGTACCTGCAGATCGCCCACGGCAGCCTCGGCCCGGTGCCGGAACAGATGCAGCAACAGCCAGAGCGGCAGCAACACCTCCAGGCAGAAATTCAGCAACCCGATGCACCACCAGACCAGGCTCATCAGCAGGCGCCCGCTGCCATAGACATCCACCTGCTCGTACAACCACATGTAGAGTTGCCCCGAGACGAAGCCGAGCCCCCAGGACAGCAGCAGGTAAGCCAGGCCATAACTCGCCAGCAACCCTGCCGGCTGCCGGTAGCTCGCCAGGCCATGGCGCTCCATGTAAACCTGCGCCAACCAGTAGACGGCCAGCCCGGCCATCAACAGGTGGCTGACCCAATAGGTCGCGACGTAGCGCACCCAGAAGTTGGCATCGGTCGCGACATCGTTCATCAGCCAACCGATCACCGACATCAGCATGCCGATGACGCTCATCAGCAGAATCACACCCACCAGATGCAGCGGCAGTACCGGTGGTCGTCGTAACGCCAGGCTCGGCGCCGGCTGTTCGGGGGCGAAGGGGTTGGGCTCGGTCATGGAACGATCCTTGTCGTGGGTGGAGTCCATCGCAATGGCAGCAGCATAGCGACCGTGGCGGTAGAGGAAAGTGCGACAGCCCGTTTGCGTGCTCCAGTCGACGCAAGTCGCGCACCTGTCGCCCACTATCGGCATACCCTTTTTTTCGAACAGATTTCCGCACCTTTGAAATCAGGCACTTGGCGCTGGGGCAGAAAAGAGGGGAAAACCGCAATGGTTCGGTCTCTATCATTGAGAAACAAGCACTTGCCCGTTATCGTCTCTACTTCACTGCCGTGTAGGCAGCTCAGAAAAGGCGCGGGGCGCTGGGGGCGCATGTCGCGTTCTTCACTGCCGTGTAGGCAGCTCAGAAATGCATCGCCCAGCGTCAATGTCGCCACGGGTTCTTCACTGCCGTATAGGCAGCTCAGAAATTTATCGCCCAGCAACTCGGCCATTCCGTGCACTTCACTGCCGTATAGGCAGCTCAGAAACCACTGATCCCGCCTCCGCCCGAGGAACTGCACTTCACTGCCGTATAGGCAGCTCAGAAAAGCAGCCGCAAGATCCTGCAGCACCTTTAACGCTTCACTGCCGTATAGGCAGCTCAGAAATCAAGAAAGTCGGCACCCTGGCGCAACAATTCCTTCACTGCCGTATAGGCAGCTCAGAAATTGATGGGGTTGATCTCGAACGTGAAGCCCTTCTTCACTGCCGTATAGGCAGCTCAGAAATTACCGTTCCCGCTGGAACAGTGTCGAGCGCGCTTCACTGCCGTATAGGCAGCTCAGAAAATGCGGAGGGTGGGAAGGTATGAGCGAGCAACCTTCACTGCCGTATAGGCAGCTCAGAAATTCAGCGGCAGACACCAGACCTCGCCGAACGCCTTCACTGCCGTGTAGGCAGCTCAGAAATTGATGCCCCTGCGCTCGTCCACAAGGCGCTGCTTCACTGCCGCGTAGGCAGCCCATACAACGCCTGATCAGCAGGCGTTCATTACTTGGCAGGCATCCCTCCACTTGGCACCCCCGAGCAAAAGAGCTTAACTGCGAGCACTGCCTCGGGAGCCTCTCATGGACGACATCAGCCCCTCCGATCTCAAGACCATCCTCCACTCGAAACGCGCCAACCTCTATTACCTTCAGCACTGCCGGGTGCTGGTCAATGGCGGGCGGGTGGAGTACGTCACCGATGCCGGCAGGCAGTCGCTGTACTGGAATATCCCCATCGCCAACACCACCACGATCCTGCTGGGTACCGGTACCTCGATCACCCAGGCAGCCATGCGTGAACTGGCCAAGGCTGGCGTGCTGGTGGGTTTCTGCGGCGGAGGCGGCACGCCGCTGTTCTCGGCCAACGAGATGGACGTGGAAGTTGCCTGGTTCTCGCCGCAAAGCGAATACCGTCCCACGGAATACCTGCAGAGATGGGTGAAATTCTGGTTCGATGATGACAAGCGCCTGGAAGCAGCCAAGGCCTTTCAACTGGCCCGTCTGCAACGCATACGCCATGCCTGGCTGAACAGCCGCCCCCTTCGGGACGCGGGCTTCCAGGTCGATGCGACAGCCCTCGGAAACGCCCTCGACACCTCGCGTGCTGCCATCCGGAGCGCGCCGGACAACACCTTTCTGCTCACAGAGGAAGCCCGCCTGAGCAAGCAGCTGTTCGCCCTTGCCGCCCGCGCCGTCAGTTACGGCGACTTCACCCGCGCCAGGAACGGCAGCGGCAGCGATCCGGCCAATCGCTTCCTCGACCACGGCAATTATCTGGCCTACGGTCTGGCTGCCAGCGCCACCTGGGTACTCGGCATCCCACATGGCCTTGCCGTATTGCACGGCAAGACCCGACGTGGCGGCCTGGTGTTCGATGTGGCCGATCTGGTCAAGGACGCCACCATCCTGCCGCAGGCCTTCGTCAGCGCCTTACGTGGCGACGAGGAACAGGCGTTCCGCCAGGCCTGCATCGAGACGCTTGCCCGTGGCGAGGCTCTGGATTTCATGATCGACACGCTCAAGACCGTGGCCGAGCAGGTCGGCGCATGAACGTATTGTTGATCAGCCAATGCGACAAACGCGCACTGGGGGAAAGCCGGCGTATCCTCGATCAGTTCGCAGAGCGCCGGGGCGAACGCACCTGGCAGACACCGATCACCCAGGCCGGCCTGGACACCCTGCGCAAACTGCTGAAGAAGACTGCCCGGCGCAATACCGCCGTGGCCTGCCACTGGATTCGCGGCAAGGATCACAGCGAACTGCTGTGGGTCGTCGGTGATGCCAGCCGCTTCAACGAACAGGGCGCAGTACCGACCAACAGCACTCGCCACGATGTATTGCGCAGGGATGATGAAAACGACTGGCACAGCGCCGAGGACATCAAGCTGCTGGCGCAAATGGCGGCGCTGTTCCATGACATCGGCAAGGCCAATGCCGCATTCCAGGCCAAATTGCGCGGCAAAGGGCCGCTGGCCGACGCCTATCGCCACGAGTGGGTATCGCTGCGCCTGTTCGAAGCCTTCGTCGGTAGCGGTGCCAGCGATGCGGACTGGCTACGACGGCTGATCGAGGGCAACGATGACGGACTCTCCCGCCTGCGTACCGATCATCAACAGACGCAGCCCAGCCCCTTCATCCAGGGGCATCTGCCACCCCTGGCCCAGGTCATCGGCTGGCTGATCGTCAGCCATCACCGCCTGCCCAGCGGCAAGCTGCCTGCACCAGGCCTGAAACTGCTGCCAGCCTCGATACGTGCCGACTGGTGCGGTGCACGCCCGGATGCTGAACCGGCGGAAAGAGCTGCCTGCTGGCAATTTCCACCCGGCCATTTGCCATTCGCCAGCACCGCCTGGAACACGCGTGTCGCCAGTTGCGCTCAGGCCATGCTGGAACGCCCGGGCATGCTGCAAAACGCTGAAAAATGGCTGGCCGACCCTTACGTCATGCACCTGTCGCGCCTGGTGCTGATGCTCGCCGATCACCATTATTCGAGCCTGCCGAGCAACGCCAATCTCGGTGACAAAGGCTTTCCCGCCCATGCCAATACGGATAAGAGCGGTGCGCTGAAACAGCGCCTAGACGAACACCTGCTCGGTGTCGCACAAGGCGCCCGACGCATCACCGGCATGTTGCCGCGTCTGGAGCGCAGCCTGCCGCGTATCGCCCGCCACAAAGGTTTCAAACGGCGCGCCACGGACGAGCGTTTCCGCTGGCAGGACAAAGCCTTTGACCTGGCCTGTGGCCTGCGCGAGGCCTCCAGGAAACAGGGCTTCTTCGGCATCAACCTGGCCTCCACCGGCTGCGGCAAGACCCTGGCGAACGGTCGCATCCTCTACGCCCTGGCCGACCCGGAGCGCGGCGCACGATTCTCGATCGCTCTGGGCCTGCGCACCCTCACCTTGCAAACCGGCGAAGCCTACCGGGAAAAACTCGGCCTGGATGACGACGACCTGGCCATCCGAGTTGGCGGCACGGCGGTACGCGAGCTGTTCGAACTGGGCGCCCGCGAGCGACGGGCGGAAATCCAGGGCAGCGAGTCGGCGGCCAGCCTGCTGGACAACGGCCACGTGCACTACGAAGCCAACCTGGAGGACGGCCCTCTGAAGGACTGGCTGCAGCACGATCCCATGGCACACAAGCTGGTCAGCGCGCCGGTGCTGGCTTGCACCGTCGACCATCTGATCCCTGCCTGCGAGAGCACACGTGGCGGTCGGCAGATCGCTCCCATGTTGCGCCTGCTCACCTCCGATCTGGTACTGGACGAACCGGACGACTTCGATCTGGCCGACCTGCCGGCTCTCACCCGACTGGTGCACTGGGCCGGGCTTCTCGGCAGCCGCGTGCTGCTGTCTTCCGCCACCCTGCCCCCGGCGCTGGTTCGTGCCCTGTTCGAAGCCTACAGCGCCGGGCGAACCGCTTATCGCCAGCACCGTGGCGAACCCGGAACCTCGGCAGACATCTGCTGCGCCTGGTTCGACGAGTTCGGCTGCCAGAGTAGCAACCACGCGGATGGCGAGCGCTTCGCCACGCAGCATGCGGCCTTTATCGATCAACGCCTGCAGCATTTGTGCAAACAGGACGTGCGCCGCCGTGCCCGCATCGTGCAATTCAGTACCAACAGCCGCGAGCGCTCACGAATCTGCACCGAGCTGGCCGCCCAGCTCCCGGTCTGGATGCAGGAACTGCATAAGCACCATCACAGCCAGGCACCAGGCGGCCAGCGTGTCAGTTTCGGACTGCTGCGCCTGGCCAATATCGACCCGCTGATCGAACTGGCTCAGGCGCTTCACGCTCAGGGCGCACCAGAAGGTCTGCGCCTGCACCTGTGCGTGTATCACTCGCGCTTTACGCTGCTGCAACGCTCGGCCATCGAGCGCCAGCTCGATACGCTGCTCAGACGTCACGATCCCGAGGCGATCTTCTCCCAGCCGACGGTGCAGGATGCACTGACCCGCTACCCGGAGGCGGATCACCTGTTCATCGTGCTCGCCTCGCCAGTGGCCGAAGTGGGCCGCGATCACGACTACGACTGGGCCATCGTCGAGCCGTCCTCGATGCGTTCGATCATCCAGCTGGCCGGACGCATTCGTCGCCATCGGCCTGGCGCCTGCACCACGGAAAATCTCTATCTGCTGTCGCACAACCTCAAGGCCTTGCTGGGGACGAAGGAAGCCTTCGTCCGCCCCGGCTTCGAGAACGAACAGTGGCGTCTGAGCAGCCATGACCTGCGTGAACTGCTGCCTGGCGAGGTCTTCGCCATCGACGCCGCGCCGCGCATCGTCGAGACCAGCCCCTTGCAGCCGAAGACACGCCTGGTGGATCTGGAGCATGCGCGCCTGCGCGCCGAACTGCTCGGTGTGGGCGCCAGCAATACCACGCTGACCGCAGCACTCTGGTGGCAGACACCCGCCTCTCTGAGCGGCGTCATGCAGCACGCACAACCCTTCCGCCATGGTAGCCCGCAACTCGACTACGCCTTGCTGCCCGAGGAGGATGACGAAGCACGCCTCAGCTTCCAGCGCGATGAAGGGGACGGCACCTGGCGCCGCCTGAATAACCTGCTGACCGACCTGCCGCTGCAGTACGGGCCACGCATCCACAGTTGGGGTCACACCGGCTACGCAACCGAATTGGCCACGCTGGCCGAAGACAAAGGTCTGAGCCTGCGCACGTGTGCCATGCGCTATGGTCATGTGAGCCTCGATGGCCGATACGAAAACGGCACCTTGACCGACCGGCCCTACCCTTGGCGCTGGCATTGCGCTCTCGGTTTCGCACGCGGCACATGATCCTCATGATCGTGAGGATTATCACGCCCTAGTTGGTTACACACCAAAAATCCTCACAGCTGTGAGGATTTTCTTGCCGAAGGATGCTTTACGTGCCAGATTCCTCACGATCATGAGGATTCAATATGCAGACTACACTCAAGAGCGCTGCCGAACTCGGCGAGCTGATACGCCTCGCACGCAAGGCTCAGAACATCCGCCAGGATGACGCAGCAGGCAGCATTGGCGTCAGTGAAAACTTCCTTGGCAAGGTCGAGCGCGGCAGTGAAAGCGTGCAATGGGGCAAGCTGTTCCAGGTGCTCGACGGCCTCGGCCTGCGACTGATCGTCGACTTGCCGGATGAGGTCGAGATGCGTCCCGGGGCGCGTGACGCATGAGACGCGAATTGCTGGCCTGGATCGATGATCGTCTGGTAGGGCACCTTCACGACGACAATGGCGTATGGAGTTTCCGCTATGCGGACAACTGGGCCGAGCTTGATCTCTGCCCGAACCTGGCAAGAGCCAGGGGTAGCATCGTCGACAGCAGCAGCCAGCGCCCGGTGCAGTGGTACTTCGACAACCTCCTGCCCGAAGAAGGCCAGCGCCAGTTGCTGGCCAAGGATGCACGCCTGGATGCCAGCGACGCCTTCGCCTTGCTGGCGTACTACGGCGCCGAATCGGCCGGCTCACTGACCCTGCTGCCGCCGGGCGAAGCGCTGCCGAGAGGCGAACTGCGCGCCCTGACAGACGAAGCGCTGGCCAGACGCATCGAAGCCATGCCGCGCCTGCCACTGACCCACGAAGCCCATAAACGCATGTCACTGGCCGGCGCTCAGCACAAGCTGGCCGTGGTACTCCAGGACGACCAGTTGTACGAGCCGGTCGGCGCCGCACCTTCGACTCACATTCTCAAGCCTGATCATCCCGAGCCGGCCTTCGCCCATTCGGTGATCAATGAATGGTTCTGCATGCGCCTGGCCGCACGCGTCGGTCTTGCGGTGCCCACCGTCAGACGCCACTACGTGCCCCAGCCGGTCTACCTGATCGAGCGTTTCGACCGAAAGGCACAGGGTGACACCTGGCAGCGTCTGCACAGCATCGACGCCTGCCAGATGCTTGGCCTGGATCGTCACTTCAAATACCAGGCCGGCAGCATCGAGCGCCTGGTTGAGTTGCTGACACTGACCACTGCTCCCGCTGTCGCCCGTACGCGCCTGTTCAACTGGCTGCTGTTCAACGTGCTGATCGGCAATACCGACGCACACCTGAAGAACATCAGCTTTCTGGTCGGCTCACGCGGCCAGCAGTTATCACCGTTCTATGACCTGCTGAGTACCGCTGTCTACGAGACCCGCGCCTTCGATCAGGATCGCTGGCCGCACGCCACGACACTGGCCTGGCCGATCCTTGGCGAGTCCCACCTCGCACGCATCGACCGCCAGCATCTGCTCGATGCCGCCGAAGCGCTCGGCATCAAACGCTCCCCGGCCGACAAACAACTGGAGCGGATACGCGGACGCATCGTCGAACAGGCCGATGCACTGCTGGCGGAAACCGAGCAGGAAAATACCGAACTGGCAGCCGAACGCCCGGAGCTGCGCGCCACCTTTGCAGGGGAAATGCGTTGCCTGCGGGCAATTCGCGCATTGCTGGCGGAGCAATCTGCTCGTTTGCGATAGGCACTGACGCGTAAAAGAAACGCCGTTTTCCTTACACGTAACGTTCGACGCATAAAGAGAACGGCCATTTCTCTAGATGAGGCTGCTTGCTCAGCAGTCGAGAGGAACACATAGGCGCAAAGCAATATTTCTGAGCTACCTGAGCGGTAGTTTCTTCAGAGTAGCTTACCTATTGATTTGCACTTTTTTGTTTTTTCAAAAAATCGAAACTTGCATGCCCTTCAATCTGCACTAGCCTACCTGAGCAGCAAGCAAAATGATGGCACCCGCTCCGAGGACAGGCAGTCCCTCCGGGCTCGAATGCTTCGCCTAAACAGGAGGTTCCATGGCGACGAAGAGCACAGCCGAATCAGCCGCCCTGCGCGACCTGATCCACACCTTCATCCACACCCGCCTGCAGGCCAAGCTCGACAAGCTGGCCGACGACGACCCCAGGCGCCAGCAACTGCTCGCAGACCACCAGCCAGACGCATGGCTCGCCGATGCCGCCCGCCGCGTCGCGCAGATTCAGCTCGCCACCCACACCCTCAAGCCGATCCACCCCGATGCCCGTGGCAGCAATCTGCACGCCCCGCCAGCGGCCATCGACCTGCCCGGCCTGGTCTCCAGTCATTGCCTGACCGACCATTGGGACGATGACGTGGTGGGCAACGCAGCGGCGCTGGATGTGTTCAAGTTCCTCAAGCTGGAGCACGACGGTCGCAGCCTGCTGCAACGCCTCCTGGAGCACGACGCCGATCTGCTCGCCGCCCTCGGCGACGATGCCGAACAGGCCGAAGCCTGGCGCGCCAGCTTCGCCGCCATCACCGAGAGTCGTGACACACCGAGCTCCCATACGCTGGCCAAGCAGCTCTACTTTCCTCTGCCGGACGGCGACTACCACCTCCTGGCGCCACTGTTCCCCACCAGCCTGGTGCACCGTGTACAGCAGCGCATGCGCGAGGATCGTTTCGGCGAAGCCGCCAAGGCTGCGCGTGATGCACGCAAGGCCAAGCAACCTCATGCGCACGGCTACTGCGAGTACCTCGATCTGGCGATCCGGAAATTCGGGGGGACGAAGCCACAGAACATCAGCCAGTTGAACAGCGAACGCTACGGCGAGAACTGGCTGCTCGCCTCGCTGCCGCCGCAATGGCGCACCCTCGACCTGCGCCCGCCGTTACGTCGCGATTCGGCTTTCGAGTTTCTCTATCGCAACGACAAGACACTACGCAATCGCGTGGCCCAGTTGCAGCACTTCCTGCGCGTAACAGCGCACAACAACTGGCAGATTCGCCGCAAGCGCGCCCGTCTGCTCGGCGAGATAACCGATGCCTTTCACCAGTACGCCGCAGAACTGCTGGAGGCCAATCGCAACGGCGCGCTGACAGCCGGTTGGAGTGCTCACCCTGACTGCCGCCTGGACGACAGCGAACGGCACTGGCTCGACCCGCTACGCGCCCATGCCGACACCGAGTTCAGCAGCGTCCATCTGTGGCGGGACTGGCCCGAACAGGCCAGCAAGCGCTTCGGCAACTGGCTCAACGGCAAGCTCGACCACGATGAACTGCGCCTCGCTCAGCCCGAGGCCGAACACTGGCAAGACGTGCTGCACAACGAACTGCGGATGTTCAAGGAGATCCTCGACGATGGACGCACCTGAAGCCCTGCTGCTGCTACCGCGCCTGCGCGTGCAGAATGCCAATGCCATATCCGGGCCGCTGACCTGGGGCTTCCCCGCCGTCACGGCCTTTACCGGCTTCGTCCATGCCCTGCAACGCAAGCTGAGCGAAGAGATGGCAATCGCCCTCGATGGGGTGGCCATCGTCTGTCATCAACATCAGGCACAGACCTCGTTTCCCGCCGGCAAGCGCACCCGGGTGTTTCACCTGACGCGCAACCCGGTTGGCAAGGATGGCGGCACGGCAGCCATCGTCGAAGAAGGGCGCATGCACCTGGAGGTCAGCCTGTTGATCGGCGTCGGCGGCGATGCGTTGTATGACGGCGTGCTCGATCGACAATCCATCGCCCAACGTGTCTGGGAACTGGCCCTCGGCATGCGCCTGGCTGGTGGCAGCGTACTGCCGCCTACGTGGGCGTTGGGTAAGCGCAGTCAACCAATGCTGTGCGAGTGGCCCGGCACCGTCGAAAAGGAAACCGCGCTCAGCCGCAAGCTGGCGCAACACCTGCTGCCCGGCTTCGCCCTGATCCCACGTGACGACCTGCTCATCCAGCACACCGCTGCTCTGCGGGAACGAGATGCCAGCCTGACCAGCCTCGACGCCCTGCTCGACCTCACTCGCCTGAACATCGATCCACCCGGCAGTGCGAATGAGGATGGTCAGCCCAACGACGCCTGGCACGTGCGCCGACACAGCGGCTGGCTGGTGCCGATTCCCGTGGGCTACCGCTCGCTATCGGCTCATGCGCCAGGCAGCGTGCGCAATGCGCGTGACCGTGAGGTGCCGTTCCACTTCGTCGAAAGCCTCTATGGCCTCGGCGAATGGCGCAGCCCGCTGCGCTTCGGCGATATCCGCCAACTGCTCTGGTATCACCAGGCCGAGCCCGATGCCGGCCTGTTCCGTTGCAATACGCCCTTTCTCGACCTCGAAGCCCACGCATAAGGACATCCCATCATGGCCAAGAACACCACACTGACCACTGCCTCCGTACTGGCCTTCGAGCGCAAGCTCGACCCCTCCGACGCCCTGCTCCATGCCGGCCGCTGGAGCGAGCGCGACACCGGCAACTGGCAACCCGTGCCAATCCGCGAGAAATCCGTGCGTGGCACCATCTCCAACCGCCTCAAGACCAGGGATCGCGACCCGGCCAAGCTGGATGCCTCGATCCAGGCCCCCAACCTGCAGACCGTCGATGTCGCCGCCCTGCCCGCCGATGCCGACACCCTGAGGGTGCGCTTCACCCTGCGCGTGCTGGGCGGCGCCGGCACACCTTCGGCCTGCAACGACGCCGAGTACCAGGCCAAGCTGCTGGCCACCGTGCAGAACTATGTGAGCGAACAGGGTTTCGCCGAACTGGGCCGGCGTTATGCCGCCAACCTGGCCAATGGCCGCTTCCTCTGGCGCAACCGTGTGGGGGCCGAAGCGGTGGACGTGCGCATCGCCCGCCTACAGAACGGTGAAGCGATACAAAGCTGGGCGTTCGACGGTCTGGCACTGCCGCTGCGTAATTTCGCCGCCCACACCGAGGTCGACAGCCTTGGCCAGGTGATCGCCGATGGCCTGGCGGGCAAGGGCCATCTGCTGCTGGAAGTGGTGGCGTTCGTGCGCATCGGCGATGGCCAGGAAGTTTTCCCCTCGCAGGAGCTGATCCTCGATCGGGGCGACAAGGGGGGCAAGAGCAAGACGCTCTACCAGGTACGCGATGTAGCCGCCATCCACTCACAGAAAATCGGCAACGCCCTGCGCACCATCGATACCTGGTACCCGGAGGCCGGCGAACTCGGCCCCATCGCCATCGAGCCTTATGGCTCCGTCACCTCCCAGGGCAAGGCCTATCGCCAACCCAGGGACAAGGCCGACTTCTACAGCCTGTTCGACGCCTGGGTACTCAACGACGCCGTACCGAGCCAGGAGCAGCAGCACTATGTGATCGCCAACCTGATCCGTGGCGGCGTGTTCGGTGCCGCCGAGGAGAAATGACCGTGGATCACTACCTCGACCTTGAACTGCTACCCGACCCGGAATTCCCGGCGACGCAGTTGATGAGCGCGCTGCTGGCCAAGCTGCATCGCGGCCTGCATGATCTGCGCCGCACGGATGTGGGCATCAGCTTCCCGGATGTGGAAACCGCTGCACACGGCCTCGGCGCCCGTCTGCGCCTGCATGGCAGCGCCGAGGCACTGGATCGGCTGCTGGCATTGAACTGGCTGAGCGGTATGCGCGATCACCTGCGTCAAGGCCCGCTTTCGCCGATACCCAACCCGGTGAGCTGGCGCTGCGTCAGCCGCGTGCAGGTGGACAGCAATCCCGAGCGGGCACGCCGCCGCCTGATCAAACGGCACGGCCTCAGCGAGGAAGAGGCTCGCCAGCGCATCCCCGACAGCGCCGGCAAACGCTGCGATCTACCCTACGCCACCCTGCGCAGCAAAGGCAGCGGCCATAGCTTCCGCCTCTTCGTCCGCCACGGCCCGCTGCTCGACACACCAACCCCAGGCCCGTTCGGCGCCTATGGCCTGAGCAACCAGGCCAGCATTCCCTGGTTCTGACCCTTTTTTCCACCCCCAGACGGAGCCCATGCAAAATCAAGCACTTGCATGCGGCTCCCGAAAAAGGGGTAACACCTGTAAACCAGGGAAGGCTCTTTAACAATCAACGTGTTAGCGTTGCGAGGTTCTACTTCACTGCCGTGTAGGCAGCTCAGAAACGCTCGATGGTCTGTTGCAGAACAGCTATCTGCTTCACTGCCGTGTAGGCAGCTCAGAAAGTCAGGGCCTCGACCGCAAGGCCCACCCCTTCCTTCACTGCCGTGTAGGCAGCTCAGAAACAGACCCGAAGCTGCGTCGATGAGACTGGAAGCTTCACTGCCGTGTAGGCAGCTCAGAAAGTAGATTGAGCCCAGGACGAAGCCGGCGCCAACTTCACTGCCGTGTAGGCAGCTCAGAAATCATCCAGCTGCGCTAACCGGCGGCGAACCTGCTTCACTGCCGTGTAGGCAGCTCAGAAAACAGAGCCGAGGTAACCATGTCTGCATCTGTCCTTCACTGCCGTGTAGGCAGCTCAGAAAGCTGATCGTCGATGACGTGCAATACCTGCTTGCTTCACTGCCGTGTAGGCAGCTCAGAAATGCTTTGGGAGAGGGATGTCACAGGTTCGAAGCCTTCACTGCCGAACAGGCAGCGCCAGACTCACTCACCCAGCACGCGAAACATCACATGGCAATCCACCAACCCGAACCGGGCATGGCGATAGGCTTTCGGCAAGGTGCCGACAATCGTGAAGCCGTGCTTGTGCCAGAGCGCCACGGCCACGTCGTTGGTCGAAACCACACTGTTGAACTGCATGGCGCTGAAGCCCAGTTGACGGGCCACGTCCAGCGAATGGGCGCAGAGCCGGCTGGCGACGCCGCGGCCACGGGCGGCGGCGGCGGTCATGTAGCCGCAGTTGCAGACGTGATCGCCGGGGCCGGCGGCGTTGGCCTTGATGTAGTAGGTGCCGAGTATCTGCCCGTCCTGCTCGGCGACGAAGGTGGCGCGTGGCAGCTCCACCCAGATTTTCCAGGCCGTGTCGCGATCCATGTGCGGGTCGAAGGCGTAGGTTTCCTGCGCCTGCACCACGCCTTCGATGATCGGCCAGACCTGGTCGAAATCGGCCGCCTCGATGGGCCGGATGATCATTGATCGTACCCCTCCGCCAGGTGCAGCTCCTTGAGTTTCACGTAGTTGCCCGCCGTGTAGCTGAAGAAATTGCGCTCTTTTTCCGTCAACGGGCGCGCCTGTTTCACCGGGCTGCCGACGTACAGGTAGCCGCTTTCCAGGCGCTTGCCCGGCGGCACCAGGCTGCCGGCACCGATGATCACCTCGTCCTCGACCACCGCGCCGTCCATGACGATGCTGCCCATGCCGACCAGAATGCGGCTGCCCAGGGTGCAGCCATGCAGGGTGACTTTGTGCCCGACGGTCACTTCGTCGCCGATGATCAGCGGGAAGCCGTCCGGGTTGAACGGCCCGGCGTGGGTGATGTGCAACACGCTGCCATCCTGCACGCTGGTGCGCGCGCCGATACGAATGCGGTGCATGTCGCCCCGGATCACGGTCATCGGCCAGACCGAGCTGTCCTCACCCAGCACCACATCGCCGATGACCACGGCGCTGGCGTCGACGAAGACGCGCTCACCCAGTTGCGGGAGGTGCTGCTGGTATTTGCGAATGGCCACGATAGAGGCTCCTGGGCTGCGGGAAAGCTTGATTGTAATTAAGATGGCCCCCATGTCTGTCGTTATCGCGCCAGAAAGGCTCATGCCCTCTGCGTCGCCACCCTCCATTCATTCGCCACAGGTGCCTCGTCGTGACCGCGAACAACCCCCTGCTGCAAGACTTCGACCTGCCACCCTACTCGCAGATCAAACCGGAACACGTCGAGCCGGCCGTCGACCAGATCCTGGCGGACAGCCGCGCGGCCATCGCCGGGCTGCTCGAGCGCCAGCAGGCCAATCCGAGCTGGGACGGTCTGATACTGGCACTGGACGAACTGGGCGCGCGCCTGGGTCGCGCCTGGAGTCCGGTGAGCCATCTCAACGCGGTGTGCAACAGCCCCGAACTGCGCACTGCCTATGAAGCCTGCCTGCCCAAGCTGTCGGAATACTGGACCGAAATGGGCCAGAACAAGCCGCTGTTCGACGCCTATGAGGCGCTGGCCAAGAGCCCGGCCGCTGCCAATTTCGATGTCGCGCAGAAGACCATCCTCGAACACGCCCTGCGTGACTTCCGCCTGTCCGGCATCGACCTGCCGGCCGATCAGCAGAAGCGCTACGGCGAAATCCAGATGCGCCTGTCCGAGCTGACCAGCCGGTTCTCCAACCAGTTGCTCGACGCCACCCAGGCCTGGACCAAGCACATCACCGACGAGACCGTGCTGAGCGGCCTGACCGACTCGGCCAGGGCACAGATGAAGCAGGCAGCCGAGGCCAAGGGCCTGGACGGCTGGCTGATCACCCTGGAGTTTCCCAGCTACTACGCGGTGATGACCTACGCCGACGACCGCGCCCTGCGCGAAGAGGTCTACGCCGCCTACTGCACCCGCGCCTCCGACCAGGGGCCGAACGCCGGGCAGAACGACAACGGTCCGCTGATGACCGAGATTCTCGACCTGCGCCAGGAGCTGGCGCGCCTGCTCGGTTTCGCCAACTACAGCGAGCTGAGCCTGGCCAGCAAGATGGCCGAATCCACCGATCAGGTACTGAGCTTCCTGCGCGATCTGGCCGTACGCAGCAAACCCTTCGCCGAACAGGATCTGGCCGAGCTGAAGGCCTTCGCCGCCGAGCAGGGCCTGGATGACCTGCAAAGCTGGGACGTGGGCTACTACAGCGAGAAGCTGCGCCAGCAGCGCTACAGCATCTCCCAGGAAGAAGTCCGCGCCTGGTTCCCGGTGGACAAGGTGCTCACCGGCCTGTTCGCCATCGTGCAGAAGCTCTACGGCATCGAGATCCGCGAGCTGTCGGGCTTCGACACCTGGCACCCGGACGTGCGCCTGTTCGAGATCAGCGAGAACGGCCAGCACGTCGGCCGCTTCTTCTTCGACCTCTATGCACGCGCCAACAAGCGCGGCGGCGCCTGGATGGACGGTGCGCGCGACAAGCGCCGCGACGCCGACGGCAGGCTGATCGCCCCGGTGGCCAACCTGGTGTGCAACTTCACCCCGCCGGTCGGCGGCAAGCCGGCGCTGCTGACCCATGATGAGGTCACCACGCTGTTCCACGAGTTTGGCCATGGCCTGCATCACCTGCTGACCCGTGTCGAGCATGCCGGCGCCTCGGGCATCAACGGCGTGGCCTGGGACGCGGTGGAGCTGCCCAGCCAGTTCATGGAGAACTGGTGCTGGGAGCCGGAAGGCCTGGCACTGATCTCCGGCCATTACCAGAGCGGCGAGGCGCTGCCCCAGGCCATGCTGGACAAGATGCTGGCGGCGAAGAACTTCCAGTCCGGCCTGATGATGGTGCGCCAGCTGGAGTTCTCCCTGTTCGACTTCGAGCTGCACGCCACCCATGGCGACGGTCGCAGCGTACTGGACGTGCTCGAAGGCGTGCGCCGCGAGGTCTCGGTACTGCGCCCGCCGGCCTACAACCGCTTCGCCAACGGCTTCGCGCACATCTTCGCTGGCGGCTATGCGGCCGGTTACTACAGCTACAAGTGGGCCGAGGTGCTCAGCGCCGATGCGTTCTCGAAATTCGAGGAAGAAGGCGTATTCAATGCCGACACGGGCCGCGCCTTCCGCGAGGCCATCCTGGCGCGCGGCGGCTCGCAGGAGCCGATGGTGCTGTTCGTCGACTTCCGTGGCCGTGAACCCAGCATCGATGCCCTGCTGCGCCATCTCGGCCTGAGCCAGGAGGCTGCATGAGCGAGATCACGCCGAAGCGCTTCATCGCCGGTGCCGTGTGCCCGGCGTGCAGCGAAACCGATAGCATCAAGATGTGGAGCGTCGACGGTGTACCGCACCGCGAATGCGTCAAGTGCGGCTACGCCGACACCCTCGACGCCCGAGGCAACTCGGTGCCCAGGGAGCTGCCGACGCGGGTCAACGTCAGTGGCCTGAAGCCCAAGGCCGCCGACCCCAAGGTGCAGGCGGTGCAGTTCTTCCCCAACCCCAAGCTGAAGAAGCCCAGCGAATAACCACGCAACCCGGGCCGCCGCCGAACCGTAGGGTGGGTTAGCGGCGCCGGGCACAGGCTCACCAACACAGGTGAACCTCACGCGCCGCGTAACCCACCAGGCGGAGTTTCCTTTGTGCACCAATGGTGGGTTACACCGCACTCACTCCGGCAGCCCCACCAGCACCATGGCAGGCGGCTAACCCACCCTACGGACGCCGATCTGCATTAACCGCGAAAGAACTCCCCAGGCGTCGCGCCGAACTGCTGGCGAAAGGCGGCGATGAAGGCCGAAGTGGAGTCATAGCCACAGGCCAGCGCCACATCGGTGACCCGCTCGCCACGTTGCAACGGCTCCAGGGCATGCAGCAGGCGCAAGCGCTGGCGCCAGGCGCGGAAGGTCAGGCCGGTCTCGCGCAGGAACAGGCGGCTCAGGGTCTTCTCCGATGCACCAAGCGCCTGGCTCCACTGCATCAGGCTGCGACTGTCGTCCGGCTGCGCCTGCAAGGCGCGGCACAGGCGCAGCAGCCGCGTGTCCTGCGGCAGTGGCAGCGAAAGCCCCACCTCCTGCGCGGCGCGCAACTGATCCAGCAGTACCTGCGCCAGACGCCCGTCGGCACCACGCTCGTCGTACTCAACCGGCAGTTCGCAGAAACGGCGAATCAGTTCGCGGCTGAGGTTGTCGATGGCCAGCACCCGGCAGCGCGGCGGCGCCCAGGCGCTGACGGTGCAGTCGATGTACAGGCTGCGCATCTCGGTGCCGGGCGAGCTGACCACTTCGTGTTCGAGGTCGGCGGGAATCCAGATGGCCCGCTGCGGGGGGGCGACGAAGCTGCCCGCCGCGCTGTGCACATGCAGCACGCCCTCCAGCGCGTAGGACAGTTGCACCCAGGGGTGGCTGTGACGCGGCGTGCTGACCGCACGAGCCAGGGATTCGGTACGCGCATAAAGCGGCCGTGGCAGGTGCGGCAGGCTTGGCACCACACGTTCGGGAAGAAGGTTTTGTCCGTTAGGCGACATTCTCTGGCCTGATGGCGTTAGTCGGTCGATGCGACTCAGGCTAGAGTGGCCGGGCCAGTCTGACAACCACCGGATATCGAACATGGCCCGCTCCCGCCTGCTGCCCGACAACTTCACCCTGACCCTGCTCGCCGTGGTGCTCACCGCCACGCTGCTGCCCGCCAGCGGCCAGATCGCCACGGTATTCGACTGGATCACCAACCTGGCCATCGCCCTGCTGTTCTTCCTGCATGGCGCCAAGCTGTCGCGCGAGGCGATCCTGGCCGGCGCCGGTCACTGGCGCCTGCACCTGCTGGTGTTCTCCTGCACCTTCATCCTCTTCCCGCTGCTCGGCCTGGCGCTCAAGCCGGCGCTGGAGCCACTGCTGGGCAAGGACCTGTACCTGGGCATGCTCTACCTCTGCGCCCTGCCGGCCACCGTGCAGTCGGCCATCGCCTTCACCTCGCTGGCACGTGGCAACATCCCGGCGGCGATCTGCAGCGCCGCGGCCTCCAGCCTGCTGGGCATCTTCCTCACGCCGTTGCTGGTGGCCTTCCTGATGGGTGTGCACGGCGACAATGGCTCGATCCTCGATGCCATTGGCAAGATCAGCCTGCAACTGCTGCTGCCGTTCATCCTTGGCCAGATCGCCCAGCGCTGGATCGGTGGCTGGGTATCGAAGAACAGGAACTGGCTGAAGTACGTCGACCAGAGCTCGATCCTGCTGGTGGTCTACACCGCCTTCAGCGCGGCGGTGATCGGCGGCCTGTGGCAACAGGTGCCGCTGCTCACCCTGCTGGCAGTGATTCTCGCCTGCTGCGTGCTGCTGGCCCTGGCGCTGCTGCTCACTCACCTGTTCGGCAAGTGGCTGGGCTTCAACCTGGAAGACCGCATCACGATCCTCTTCTGTGGCTCGAAGAAGAGCCTGGCCACCGGCGTGCCGATGGCTCAGGTGCTGTTCGCCGGCAGCAGCATCGGTGTGCTGATCCTGCCGCTGATGCTGTTCCACCAGATCCAGCTGATGGTCTGTGCGGTGCTGGCCCAGCGTTATGCGCGCCGTCCGGAATGTGAAGCGATCGACGCCAGGAGCGCTTCCTGAGCAGCACTGAGATGCGCTAGCGTGAAGGGCGTCTCCACATTACAAGGACGTCCATGCGCACGCTCGCACACCTGATCGGCGCGGCCCTGCTCGGTGCCGCGTCCCCCGTCCCGGCCACGGATTTCGGCCCCTCGATCTACGCCGGGATGGACGCCCGCTTCGATACCGCCACGACGCCGCTCTATCGGAACCCCGAACCCGAGCTGCGCATCCTGCTGCAATCGCAAAAGGCCCATGGCAGCCGCAACCACTTCTGCATGGTCGGCTACCGCTGGCCGGACGGTCTCTCCTTTGCCTCCGTGCACTGGCGCGAGGGTGGGTTGATCCTGCGCTGGTATGGCGGCACGAGCTGGGCGGACGATGAGTTCGAGTGGTACCTCAACAAGGCCGTCAACCTGCAGACCGGCGTGATCGATGCCGATGACCCGCAAGGCAGCACCTTCCTGGTCACCCTGCGCGATGCGAACGGTACGCTGGAAGACTGCCGCCGCCACGGTCGCCAGTACGTGGTCGAGCCCTTCACCCCCCCGCCACCGCCGGTCGAAGAGGACGACTGAGCGGCGCGAAGCACTGGCGCGGATCGGGCAACCCATATACTGTTCATACATACAGCATATGGAGCCTCTCGCATGTCCCAGAACCTGCCGCTGCGTGGTCGCGGCACCGCCAGCAATCCGCATAACCGCTACGCGCCCACCCGCTCGCAGCAGGAAGACGACGGCTGGTATCAGGACGAGACGCCCCACAGCCGCGCCACCGAAGTACGCAAGGAAAAGGCTAAGACGGCGATCACCCGCAACGACTCGCCGGATGTCGGCTTCGACCGCTCCGTGAACCCCTACCGTGGCTGCGAGCATGGCTGCATCTACTGCTTCGCCCGTCCGACCCATGCCTACTGGGATATGTCGCCCGGCATCGATTTCGAGACCCGTCTGATTGCCAAGACCAACCTGGCCGAGCGCCTCGAAGAGCAGTTGCAGAAGCCCGGCTACGTACCGCAACCCATCGCCCTGGGCATCAATACCGATGCCTACCAGCCCATCGAGCGCGAACAGCGCCTGACCCGCCAGGCGCTGGAGGTCCTGCTGCGCTACAAGCATCCGCTGCACATCATCACCAAGGGCTCGCTGATCCTGCGCGACCTCGACCTGCTCAGCGAGCTGGCCAGCCACAACCTGGTCAGCGTGGCCTTCAGCCTGACCACCCTGGATGACGAGCTCAAACGCATCATGGAGCCTCGCACCGCGGCCCCCGCAGCGCGACTGCGCGCCATGCGCACCTTGCACGAGGCAGGGGTGCCGGTCAGCGCCCTGTGCGCGCCGATGATTCCGCAGATCAACGACATGGAGCTGGAGGCTCTGCTCGAAGCCGCCCGGGATGCCGGCGCCCGCTCCGTCGGCTACGTGCTGCTGCGCCTGCCGCTGGAAATCGCCGGGCTCTTCGAGCAATGGCTGCAAGTACATTTTCCGGATCGCGCCGCCCACGTGATGAGCCTGATTCGTCAGAGTCGTGGCGGCAAGAACTATGACAGCCGTTTCGGCAGCCGCATGCGCGGCGAGGGCCAGTTCGCCGATCTGCTGGAACAGCGCTTTCGTCTGGCACGGCGCAGGCTCGGCCTGGATCATCGGCAGCACCTGACGCTGGACTGCACGCAGTTCTGCCCACCGGGTGCGCAATTGAGCCTGCTCTGACTTGGCGGCCGCCGCCAATGTGTCAAAACGGGGCTGGGCTCGCATGCGAGTTTACGCGCTGTAAATTGCCGCTGGTGCGCTGACGCGTCACCAACTGGACAGCCCACAAGGGCTGGCGGCGCCGCGCCGGGAGCAGATCGACGAATGCTGCACCTGGCCATCGAGGCCGCGGCACTGACCTGCTCACGGGTTGGCCCCGACCTGGAGCGGCAGAGCGCCCGCTGAACAGGCCGCCGGGCAGCGCTTTACCAGCTCAGGCCAATGTTCAGGGAGACGGAACGGTCGTCGCCCACCTCGACCTTGCCGCGCATCAGGCTCTTGCGAACCTCGAACCCGGCCCCGAAACCACCGTCGCTTCGCTTGCCGCTCGCCCCTGGCTGACGCCAGGTGTCACCTGCATGCTCCACCGTCACCGAGTCCAGGCTTCCCAGGTGGCGCCGATACTGGGCAGACAACTCGGGCGCCAGCGTCCAGTCATCGAACTGGAAACTCCGGCTCAGGCTCAGGCCCGTAGTGACCAGGGAACTCTGCTGGTTACTGCGCCCGATCTGCACCTCGGAGTTTTTCTCCCGCGTGCCACTCAGGTGAGTCTGGATCACCGCCAGGCCAACGCTTGGCTCGAGCGCCCAATCACCCACCTCGATGGTTCGCCCCACCGTGGCCGAGCCGTGATAGCGCGTGGCGGAGGTACTGCCCTTGGCCGCCTCGCCGGCATAGGTGCGCTTGGTATCGATGCGGGCATGGGCCAGCCCCAGAGCAGCGCCGAGGTACAGGCCGTTGTCCAGCGGCTCGATGCGGCCCGACATACCCACCTGGGTCAGTGCCACGGTCGCCTTGCCGTCGCTGCTCACCTGCCCATCTGCCTGGGCGAGAGCCACACCCACCCTGGTGCTATCGCTCAACTGGTAGAACAACCCGGCGACAACGCCCTGGGTGCGTTCCTTGCTGTCACGCTGCAGGCCGCTGCCAGCAGTGGCATCGCTGGCGTTGACCAGGCGAACCCACGTCCTCCCGTCACCAACCGCCAAGCCGCGATGCTGGCCCAATTCGGCGCGTTGCACGTCATCGAAGTGCATCGCCTGACGGCTCAGATAGCCCAGGGCATCGGCATAGGCCTGGCGACGCAGCGCCGGGTTCTGCAACCCCCTGAGCAGCACGGAACGGTCGGCGTCCTCGACGGGGGCGGCGATCAGCGCAAGAGCACTGGCATCCGGCTCGGCCTCTGAGAGCTCCACAACCTTTTCTGGTGCCTCTGCCGCGAGAATCGCAGCGATCACCTCCGTGCCCGACGCGACGGCTTCAGCCACCCGGTCATAGATATTCCTGGGCAGGTAACGCACCACGCTGGCCCCACCCTCTGCGGCCTCGTCACGAATCAGGCCGTAGATGGCCTTCACCTGCACGCCTGCATCACCGGCTTCCTTCAGCAGCGTCTTGACCAGTTCGCCACCGAGTTTGCCAGCGCCGTCGCTCAGGTCTCTGTTCATGTCCAGCAGGCTTCTGCCTTGCTGCCTGCGTACGATTACCAGCTCACCGTCGTCGTTTCTGCGTAGCCGCAACACGCTCGCCTTGTCAGCAATCGAGGTGACTACCACGTAGTCCAGCACCTGCTCGGGCAACCGGGCGTCCACGTCCAGTGGGGCAACGTCGAAACGCAACTTGTGGGTGCCAATGATCTGATCCATCGAGCCCCAGGGCGCGCCATGCTGGGCGAACGTTGTAGCGCCATCCTTCATCAATTGATCGACGGCTCGCAGATAGCGATCAACGCGAGCGGGCTGCACGGAACCTTCGACGACCTGTCGGTGCGCGTCGCCCTGCGAGCTGTCGGCATCTGCCTGATTCGAATCCAGCGGGACTCCATTCATGGTGACCTGCTCGCTGGTCGATACCGGCGCAGTGTCGGACACCTCGCCCGCCATCGGTAGAGCAGGAGGCACCGCTGCCTGCAACCCGGCCGGCCAGAGCGGCCCGGTCATGCCAGCGGATGTTTCCGGCTCCTGCTCGACGACGAAACGCAGCGCCTGGACATTCCCCGCCTCGTTCGCCTCGTAGGCGTAGATCCCTTTGATTGCGGCGTCCTTGGCCAGCGTTCGGGCTTCGTCCATTACCACGACACCTTCGCGCTCGCTCGACAGTTCTGCACGGATCAACTGGTCACCGCCTTCGCCCTCCACCACGACGAAGAACGTATTCACGCTCTGCGGAAGTGTGGCGCCAGGAGCCAGTCGAATCGTTTTCGCAGCCGCATTCATCTGCGCCAAGGCTTCGTCGCCGACCTTGTGCGTCGACTCACTGAACGGCTTGAGCCAGTTTTCCAGCCACTGCCTGTCTGTCAGGGTGGCGACCCGGGTCGTGTCTGGCGTCAGTTCTTGCTCGGGGCCTGCGCCATGCGGCTGTTGCACCGTTCCACCAACGACCAGTCGATGCGCGTCGCCGTGCGAGCTGTCGGCATCTGCCTGATTCGAATCCAGCGGGGCTTCATTCATGGTCACCTGCTCGCTGGTCGATACCGGCGCAGGAGGCACCTCTGCATGCAACCCGGCCGGCCGGAGCGGCCCGGTCATGCCAGCGGATGTTTCCGGCTCCTGCTCGACGACGAAACGTAGCGCCTGGAAACTCCCCGCATCGTTCGCCTCGTAGGCGTAGATCCCTTTGATTGCGGCGTCCTTGGCCAACGTTCGGGCTTCGTCCATTACCACGACACCTTCGCGCTCGCTCGACAGATCCGCACGGATCAACTGGTCACCGCCTTCGCCCTCCACCACGACGAAGAACGTCTTCACGCTCTGCGGAAGTGTGGCGCCAGGAGCCAGTCGAATCGCTTTCGCAGCCGCATTCATCTGCACCAGGGCTTCGTCGCCGACCTTGTGCGTCGGCTCGTCGAATGGCTTGAGCCAGTTTTCCAGCCACTGCCTGTCTGTCAGGGTGGCGACCTGGGTCGTGTCTGGCGTCGGCCCTTGCTCGGCTCCCGCAATATCGGGCTTGAGTTGATCACCCAGCGAACCGTCCGATGTCCTATCACCCGACTTACCATCACTCACCATGTCCAGGTGTGTGCCACTCCGGTCATTGCCTCCAGCCAATCCGGCCTGAGCACTGGCCTCCGGGGTGGGTAATTCGGACACCTCACCGCGGGGCGTGAGATTCTCGGTAAGGAGATTTGCGGGTGGTAACGGCTCAACCGGTTGCTGAACGTTATCGACGTCCGTGACGGGTTGCTCGATGGCCAAGTCGTGCATGGCCTGCGGGCTCTGCGTGAGTGCTTTCGCACCTTCGTCACCGGATCCGCCTGGCAGCACTCCACTACTGTGCACGATTTCCGGCTGTTGCCTCGGTACCTCCCCCGCATCCTGTTCGGAAGCATCGAGGTGTTCGCCCCGACCATCCGTATCCTTCAGGCCTGCAACTGCCAATTGACCGGCCTCGTGGTTCGAACCGGTCTCGGTGACGGGCGAACCATCGACCTTGTCTACTCCCGTGACAACTGGATCACCACCCCCTGATCCAGTCTCGGAGGTTGCAACCAGGGTGCCTGGCTCGCCATCGGGCGAGCGTTGAGTCGTGACGTCTTCAACCGTGGGGGACTTATTGTCGCCATGACTGCCGATACCGCTCGCGACACCAGAATCCGCAACCTCCGTCATGCCGGTCAGCCCACCCGCCACTGCGACAGGCACGGTCTGCTCATTCGAAGCGGAAGCACCTCCTGCGCCGGCCACGACCGAATCATCCGTCACACTCCCGGAGTTATCGACAGCGCCGAGAGAACCTTCGGCGACATCGATCACCACCTCGGTCTCCGACATCAAACCCGCGGCCAGCGTACTGCCTGGGCTGACCATCTGAGCCTCGGTGGTGGCAACTGCGTTTTCCTGCGGAGCCTCGTCCCTGGGCTCATCCAGCCTGGCGACTTCAAGCGGTTGAATGTTTCCAGGCTCGCTGCCAGCGACACTCGGCCTGGTGGCGGTGTCGTCGGACGCAACCGTCTCGTCGGTAGGCAGATCATGATCTCCGACATTAGCCTCATGACCGGAGGCTTCGACGGGCTGAACACCTTCGAGAACGGGCTCCGGATCACCGTCGAGCCCAACCTCGGCGTTCTTCGTTACCCCGGCCCCTAAAAGCCCGGCGTCATCACCCTGCACGGCACCTGTCAAATCGGCGACTTCACCGCCGGCAAGACTCTCATCGTTGCCCTCGGTAGAATCCGTGACCTGCTGATCCGTTTCGCCCTCGTCGTCAGCGCCTGCGATCTCGCCAGCAGGCGCTGGGCTCTCGGCATTCTTTGCCGAAACTTCCCGGGGCTTCTCGTCGCCCACACCGTCCTCGCTGTTGCCGACCCCGAAAAGGTCACTGACTTTATCCACCACGGTCTCTAAAACATCACCCGCGCCTGCCAGCAGGCCGTGGAGGACGTTGCCCACCGTGCCTTCTTCGACCAATTCCTCGACGACCTGGTGCCCCACCCCTTCCAGCACATCAACCCCTGCGCGGATCTGTTCCAGCTCACCCTCGACCGCGCCCTCGGTAATCAAACCCACGCCCGCGGTGATCTCCGAGAACAGTTCACCGGCCTCTTCTTCGTCATCCGCGACATCGTCAGTCGTGGCGACCACCTCGCTCGGTTCGATCGCGGGCGTATGCTCCACTACTCCGGGGTCATCGCCCTGCATGGGCTCGTCATCAGCCGCGGTCTTGGCGGCCTTTTCTTCCTCTTCCCGCTTACGCTCTTCTTCTTTCTTACGCTCTTCTTCCTTGCGCTCTTCTTCTTTCTTGCGCTCTTCTTCCTTTTTCTTAAGTTCCTCTTCCTTCCTGCGTTCTTCTTCTTTTTTCTTGCGTGCCTCTTCCTCCTTCTTGCGCTTCTCCTCTTCTTCACGCTTCTTGCGCTCGGCTTCGCGTTTTGCTTCGGCTTCGGCCTTCAACGCCGCAGCCGCAGCCTGGCGTATTGCCTGCCTGGCGGCATCACTCGGCACGTAACTGACGAAGTCACCATCCGATAGGCGCAGAAACAAACCATGAACCCGCTCGTTGTTCACATAAGAGCCGTCATTGATTGCCTTGGAGTATTTTTCGAAAGTGCTTTTAACCTGTGGATTCTTGTCGCCAGTGATATGAAGAAGTCGGCGTTCGTTTTTTCTATTTTCCAATAGAACGAAAACATCGAGAGAGCTTTCCGGAAACGACCAGGCACTCGTCATTTTCAAGACAGTGAACTCAACGTCGTAGCCTTTGCCATCCTTGAGCACGTCCTTCTTGAACTTGTTCGTCAGGTTTTCGAACTCGTCTTCACGTGCGCCCTTACCTGGCAAATGCTGCTTGAACATTTCCGCAACGGCACTTTCATAATCTTTTAGATAATAATGCTTGTAGGCAAAGCTCGAAGTACTGGCAAAAATCCCCGCCAGCACGAATACAGAGCGCGCAAGAATGAGCTTCGGTTTTTTCATATTTAAGAAAGACTCCGGCAAGGCAGTAAACGCGCACAGAGCCACCCAGCTGAATACCAGCTGAATACCAGCTGAATACCAGCTGAATACCAGCTGAATACCAGCTGAATACCAGCTGAATACCAGCTGAATACCAGCTGAATCATCGAAGCCGTTGCAGTCGGCGCAGAAAGTTCAATGAATTGAACATTGAAGTGATCAGAGACTGCATAGTCTCTGACATGCTTACTGAACAATTACTGAATGCAGCGCCACTTTCGGAATATTCTCACCGCGATGCCGACACGAGCCCTTGCCATGAAACTGGATTTCAGGCGTGCCAACCCTTTCATGACACGGCCCCGATGACGTACACGGCAAGTCTGTCGCAGCATGCGTTGCGCGCCGACCCTCGCCACGAATTGCAAAAACCTGCCGGTTGTCGCGCCGTCCGGCGGAGGCGACACTTGGCGTGTGACTCGCACCCCGCAGCGGCTGTCGTTCTAGCAGCGTCTTTTCAGGTAAACAGAGGTTAGGGCATGCCTTACAAACATCAGGTGATTCCGCTTCAGACCCACGAGGGCAACGAAACCGCCGAGCAGGCGCTACACAGCATCGTCGACGGCTTCAAACGCTTTCGCAACGAGGTGTTCCCGCAGCAGGAAGAGCTGTTCAAGAAGCTCGCCAGCGCACAGAACCCACGCGCCATGTTCATCACCTGTGCCGATTCGCGCGTGGTGCCTGAACTGATCACGCAAAGCTCGCCGGGCGACCTGTTCGTCAACCGCAACGTCGGTAACGTGGTGCCGGCCTACGGGCAGATGATGGGCGGGGTATCCACGGCCATCGAATACGCGGTGATGGCTCTGGGTGTGCAGCACATCGTCGTTTGCGGCCACTCCGACTGCGGCGCGATGAAAGCGGTGCTCAACCCGGCGTCGCTGGAAACCATGCCCACGGTAAAAGCCTGGCTGCGCCATGCCGAGGTGGCGCGTAGCGTCGTGGCAGAGAACTGCAACTGCAGCGACGACAAGGAAACCCTGGCGGTGCTCACCGAAGAGAATGTGGTAGCGCAGCTCAACCACCTGTGCACGCACCCGTCGGTGGCGGCCAAACTGGCGCGCGGCCAGCTGTTCATCCATGGCTGGGTGTATGACATCGAAACCAGCCAGATCAAGGCCTATGACGCCGAGCTGGGCAGCTTCCTGCCACTCGACGGTGACACGATACCGATGGCTACGCCGCGCTCACGTTTTCCACAGGCCTGAAACGCGCCGGCCGGAGTCTGGGCTCCGGCCGGCTGAAGGGAAAAGGCCATGCCCCGCGCCAGCGGTGCTGATCGCCCGCGCTGTGCTCACGCACCTGGGGCATGGCCAGAGAACCGGGGTAAAAAAGGAGCCTTGCGGCTCCCGGGTCTCAACCCTGTGGCGCCTCGAACGAGACGCCAGCGAATAAAAAAGGAGCCCGGGTTACGCCCCGTCAAATTTGCCCATCCAACAGGCCGGGCTCCATAGAGGTTAACCTTCGATTTCCACCAGCACTTCGCCCGGATTGACGCGGTCACCCTTGGCCACGTGAACGGCCTTGACCTTGCCGGCAATCGGCGCCTGCACTTCGGTTTCCATCTTCATCGCTTCGGTGATCAGCACCGCCTGACCGGCCTTGACCGTGTCGCCTTCCCTGACCAGCACATCGACGATGTTGCCCGGCATGGTGGTGGACACGTCGCCCGGGGCGCTGGCCTGCTTGCGCTTGCCACCGGCGCCTGCGACGAATTCGTTGAGCGGCTCGAACACCACCTCTTCCGGCATGCCGTCGATGGACAGGTAGAAGTGGCGCTTGCCGTCACCCTTCACGCCGACACCGGTGATGTCCACGCGGTAGCTTTCGCCATGCACATCGACCACGAATTCGGTCGGTACGCCCTCGCCACCGACCGCGGCCGGGCCCTGGCCAGTCGGCATGGGCAGCAGCGCTTCGGGCTTGAGGGTGCCGGCGGCACGCTCTTCGAGGAACTTGCGGCCGATATCCGGGAACATGGCGAAGGTCAGTACGTCCTCTTCGGACTTGGCCAGGCTGCCGATCTCTTCACGCAGGCGCGCCAGTTCGGGCTTGAGCAGGTCGGCCGGGCGCACGTCGATCACTTCCTCGCTGCCGATGGCCTGCTTGCGCAGTTGCTCGTCGACCTTGCCCGGCGCCTTGCCGTAGCGGCCTTGCAGATACAGCTTCACCTCGTTGGTGATGGTCTTGTAGCGCTCGCCGGCCAGTACGTTGAAGAACGCCTGGGTGCCGACGATCTGCGAGGTCGGCGTCACCAGCGGCGGGAAGCCGAGGTCGGCACGCACGCGCGGAATCTCTTCCAGCACTTCGTTCATGCGGTTCAGCGCACCCTGCTCCTTGAGCTGGTTGGCCAGGTTGGAAATCATCCCGCCCGGTACCTGGTTGACCTGCACGCGGGTATCCACGCCGGTGAACTCGCTCTCGAACTGGTGGTACTTCTTGCGCACGGCGTGGAAGTACATGCCGATTTCCTGGATCAGCGCCAGGTCGAGGCCGGTGTCGTATTCGCTGCCCTTGAGCGCGGCGACCATCGACTCGGTACCCGGATGGCTGGTGCCCCAGGCCAGGCTGGAAATGGCGGTGTCGATGTGGTCGGCACCGGCCTCGATGGCCTTGAGCTGACACATCGAACCCAGGCCGGCAGTGTCGTGGCTGTGGATGTACACCGGCAGATCGACTTCGCTCTTCAGCGCCTTGACCAGCTCGAAGGTGGCGTAGGGCGTGAGCAGACCCGCCATGTCCTTGATGGCGATGGAGTCGATGCCCATCGCCTGCATGGCCTTGGCCTGGGCGACGAAGGCATCGGTGGTGTGCACCGGGCTGGTGGTGTAGGCGATGGTGCCCTGGGCATGCTTGCCGGCCGCCTTGACCGCCTCGATGGCCACGCGCAGGTTACGCACGTCGTTCATTGCATCGAAGATGCGGAACACGTCGATGCCGTTGACCGCCGCCTTGGCGACGAAAGCCCTGACCACGTCATCGCTGTAGTGACGGTAGCCGAGCAGGTTCTGCCCGCGCAGGAGCATCTGCAGGCGGGTGTTGGGCAGCGCGGCCTTGAGCTGGCGCAGGCGCTCCCACGGGTCTTCCTTGAGGAAGCGCACGCAGGCGTCGAACGTGGCGCCGCCCCAGACTTCCAGCGACCAGTAGCCGACGCGGTCGAGCTTGTCGCAGATCGGCAGCATGTCCTCGGTGCGCATGCGGGTGGCCAGCAGCGACTGGTGGGCATCGCGCAGGACGGTATCGGTAACGGTGATCTTCTTGCTCATGATGTCCCCTACAGGCCCGCGTGGGCGGCGATGGCGGTGGCGATGGCGATGGC
>Ga0209699_100202_pt1 | contig 56201 bp, 48 predicted proteins | sample SynthPrep_1_END__FD_187204 | JGI IMG/M metagenome (GOLD analysis project Ga0209699, IMG submission 187204) | Synthetic microbial communities from Ohio, USA - SynthPrep_1_END_DS7_MetaG (SPAdes) (version 2) | ecosystem: Engineered > Bioreactor > Aerobic > Activated sludge | place: USA: Ohio...
TGCTCGGGGGGATGATCTTCGCGTCATTGGTCAAGCTTGCCGTACCCGATGAATGTGCAGCCCTACGAGCCTGGCACGCCCGCATGCAAGAAAGATCAAGTGTCAGGGAGTGGCGAACGATGGTGGCGAATAACACACCGAGAGTATGAAAGCTAACGCATCAGCCCTGGTCGCCGAGCAGGCTTGGGGGTCTGTGACCAACACAGACCCTTGCTGCTTGGCTCGAACGCATGCAAACCATCAGAGGGTCCAGGAAGTCGCCACGCTCTATACCGGCAACAAACAGCTCAGGCCATGGCTGTCTGACTTAAATGAAATGGCTTCCACAAAAGCCGGGGCGATTCACAGTGCGTTGAACTGCAGGAGGGAGTCGAAGACACACTCGACTTTCTGACCTCTACCCTGACCCACTTGATCCACGCAGAGTGAGAGAAGATCCCTGCCTCAAAGCATTCCGGTTAGTTTGGCCATCACGGCCACAATGTAGCCGCTGATAATCGACAGGCCGATGATTCCCCATGGACGAGTCCACCACTCCCCTTCAGGGCTCGGTGGCATAGGTTGCTGGAAGACGTTGACCCGCTCGATAGTGCTGGCAGAGATAGTTGTGTCGGCAACTCCTCGACTCTGCATCATCGAATTGCGCCACTGGAGGTCTTCGACACGATCAATCTGACGTTGAATGCGCGCTTTAAGTCGTCGCCCGGCAAGCACAAGCTGTTTACCTACAATCATGACGCCGACAAGCCCCAGAAAAAGAAGATTGCCGTAGGTAAATGGATCTGTTTGATTGATGGTTGGCACGTTACGCCAGACAAAGCCGATGTAGGGCGAGGTTGCTTGATAGAGTGCTGCGATAAAATTTTGGATCACCGCACCAAGCTGCCACAAAAGAGCCGAATTACTCATAGCTTGCGCTGTACGATAAATCGCCATAAGTAAGCTAAAAAAGTAGAAAGTTGCGCCACTTAGTAGCAGTAGACCACCAACACCACGCTGGATCCGAGAGCGAGTTATTGCCTGTTGTATGTTCATTCGCTTTCCTTGTGAAACACTATCGACTGAAACAATTTGGCTATCGAAACTTAACTGAGATCTCGTTGCGCTATCCTGCCCCGGATCCACTCGTGAATCTCGCTTTCAACCCAGCCAACACTCCGACCAACCAGGGGAAATGGTTTTGGGAATCTCCCCTCACCAATGAGCTTGTAGATTGTGGATCGTGCGATGCCAGTCGAGCCGATGACATCCTTCAGACGAATAATCCTCATAGGCAAGCCTAGAATCACGCGGGCCAATACAGTCGTTTCAAAGGCACGATGCGCTTGGTCTCGGCGTCGGTTGCGTCGTAATGCTCAATGAGCGCTCGCACCACGTGATCCAGTGTCCACATCGCCAGGGGAATAGACGCCCGGTCAGCCTCGTACTGCGCATCTTTGCTGAAGCCTCCCGTACTCACATAGAGGCCTCGATCATCCTTGTGTCGACCGCCTAAAAAGCTGCGGATCTCCTGACTACCCATCTGCCCTTTACGGTGCTTAACCTCCACGACGATACGTGGGTGCTCGAAGCCGAAGCCGTCAGGTGAGGCAACGATGTCCTTGCCTCGATCAGAACCAGGTGGCGAGACTTGGGTCTTGTAGCCCATAGCGCGAAGAATTCCTGCTACGAGCTGCTGCATGTCATCCCAATCCAGTTCGCTCACACGATCCTTGATACGCTCCAGTGCCTGAGCCTCGACATCTGCCAGCGGGTCAGCAATGCTTTCCTCTGCCTCATCTTCCTTCGGCGCTACTGGCTTGCCTTTCAACGCCTCAAACACTTCAGCAGCTGCATCGGAAGGTACTTCGAACAAGGTCAAAGTCGAGCCCAAGCTATTCTTGGTGCTGGTACCCAAGTTATCGCGGGGCAGCTCTTGTTGCTGCCACTGAACCTTGCGCACCAGAGCCATGCCCTGCTCTGCCCAGTCCGGATGATGCTCCGCCTGACCGACTACCTTACCGACAAGATACAAGCGGTTAGCTGGCGAGTAGGTCACAACCCAATCGCCTACAGCGACTTCGTTGACGAAGCGCCAAACTTGCGAAGCACCGGCAACCACCGAGCCCTTTTTCAGCTGGGGCTCAAGCTCTTGATACTTAGCGGTGAGCTCTTTACGCCCAATACCAGGCGTTGCATGAAGTGCTAGCTGACTCCAACCGACTGCAGCCACTTCACGCTCGCGAAAGGCATCGTAAAGACTTCCTGACTCACCACGTACCATCCACATCCGCGACATTTTGATGCCCCTCTTAAAAACTTATACATCCATCTAAGAGCAACAGTCTTAGCTATCTTAGTGAATGTCATGCATTACTCAAAAACGGGGTGGTGTAACTGAGAAACTCAGCATGAGGCACTCTCTGCTCTCGCCACTTGTAAGGCTTGGTAGGGGGCGTCTCACGTCGTCCACATACAGTCATGACTAACCGACGCTTTGCGCGTGAAACCCCAACAAAGAACGTACAACGCTCTTCGTCTGCCTTTCCCCAAAAGGTTTGGTTTTCGATACCCAAGAGGATCACTGAATCGAACTCCAAGCCTTTACTCTTGTGCATCGTCATGATGCGTACCGCCTGGTCATCCGAGAACCGCTCAAGGGCCTTGGGCAGATCAGGTTCAATCTTGAGCAATTCCTGAATACGCAATCTAGTGTCTCGAACAACCTCCTTGAGCCTGTCGTGGGATTCATAGTCTGGAGAAACCGCGACCAGGGTTTCGATACTGACTTGCGTCAAGAACGCCCGTACCGATTCCCACCAACCTGAGAACGGCACGTCAAGAAGCTCAGCCACGACAGCGGCTTTTCGCTGCTGCTTAATCAACCGATCTAAATCCTTGCGAGTACTGGATTGAATTTCATCATCCGCGAAAGGAATCAACTGGTTCATCAACCGAACCCAGGCTTTGGGTTCACGCTGGCCATATAGACAGGACAAATAATCCACGATCAAGCGCGCTGCAGGCTCGACGGTGATGTCTTGCATCTGCTGCTCATTACGGAACGGAATGCCCCGCAGCTCTAAGGCTGCCATGAGATGGTCGGTGTACAGTTCCAACTGCTTGGAAACCAGTACCGCAATTTCTGACGGGGGCAGATGTTCTTCCCTTATCCATTTGGCAATCAACCCCGCCAAGCACTCCGCCTCTTTTCGGCTGTCCTCAAATTGCCACGCAAAAACCTCACCTTCATCACCGGCCAACTGCTCGTCGGACATGGCTGACGCTGGGTCAAGGACACGGATAATCTCGTTCTGCACTCGGAGTAAGCGAGGCTGAGAACGGAAATTGCGGTACATGTTGAGCGGCACTGCTGCAAAATCAGCCGTGAAGGTTTCAAAGATGCCATCAAGGGCTCCGGCCCAGCCCATAATTTTTTGTTTGGTATCACCAACTGCTGTGAGACGAATGTTGGTGCCCTGAAAGGCAAGCTTGATGAGCTCGTACTGCAGGTTGGTGCAGTCTTGGAACTCATCCAGAAAGACGTCGCTGTAGGTCTGGCGGATGGCATTTCGAGCCACTTTTGACTTCTGCAAAATCTGGATAGCCAACGGCACCAAGTCGCCGAACACAATTTGAGTTCGGGAGTGCCCCACCTTGCTATCGGCAATTTTGTAACCCGCATCCAGGGCATCGTCTCCCGTCAGCACTGACCGGAATCGATCAATGATGCGCTTGGCAAAGGCATGAAAGGTAAAGCTATCAAAGCGTGAGGCCAGATCCGGGCCACAGCGACGCTGAACCCGCTCTTTCAGGTTCTTGCTGGCATCGACTTTGAACGAGATGGCCAGAATCCGCTTGGGATAACGGCAAGTGCCAGTACGCAAAAGAAAATCTGCTCGCTGTGCAAGCATCTCAGTCTTGCCAGCACCAGGTCCTGCAGTCAGAGCAAGGCAACGCCTCTGTTCCTTGGCTGCTAGCAAAGCATTCGGTTCAAGTGTCAGCCCGTCAGCGGGCTGCCAGGCTTCGGCTGCAATCACTCAGGCAACTCCACGAGCTTGGCGATAACGGTGTCGGCCAGCCGACTCAGGGATGCAGGCATATTTCCAAGCAACTCCTGGTCACTTAATTGAGCAAGTGCACTGATATGCGCGGCGGGCTTACTGCCAAGCTTGAAGCGCTGATGGTAGGTGCCAAACAGCTTGAGTTCGTCTTCACTGTATTGAGATGAGTCGTGATGACTTTTCCCGAGAACAGCCTTGATAACACCAGCATCTGGTATCTCCAGTTCAACGCCATAGGCATCTGGGTAAGCGAGTAGCATCGAGAAATCGAGATCCAGTGGATTGGAGAAATAGATGCCTCGCGCCTCAAAAGCCGCTAAATAACCGGGATGTTCACGCACCTTATGCTCATCGGAGTTCCACTTGGGAATTCCATGATCTTTCGGAAGGACCTTATCCGCTCGAAACACCCGCAACTGATCGTTTACGTATTTGAACCGACCCCACCCTGCTTGATGGCGGGCCACATCGAAATCCAGCAACGTTAGATATGGAATCTGCAGAGCCTCCAGCAGACGCCAAAAATGGTTGACGTGCCGGCCCCCCAGCGGTGCTATCACGACAGCTGACTCATCAATCGGCGCACCTTTGGCCCGCAATAGGCGTGGCAATACGATCTCCTCGCTGTCCCCTTCGCCGAGGACAACCAATCGGGAGAAATAAACTTCGGGGAATGCCTGGACTGCCTCGCGCACGAATTTGTGTGCATCGTCTGTTTTTTCAGGCAACTGAATGCAGGCTACGCGCGATTGTCGCGCCCCAGTCAGCCGCAAGTAGCGGATGTGCTCAGGTTCGACGCGCCGAAGCATGGAAGGTGCATGCGTAGCGATGAGGGCTTGAGCATCGCCTTGGCTTGTCATGGCATTCAAAGCACTGACAATCCGTCCCAGATAGTGCGGGGAAAGACTGTTCTCAGGCTCTTCAACGGCAACCAGTGTAAAAACCGGGGGTCGCAGCTTGTAAGGATCGAAGGACTTGTCTTTCTCTGCTAAAACGGCGCGACCTATAGCCTGCGACGACAGCACAAGAGACAGATAGAGCATCGACTTCTGGCCATCACTCAGCCGAGAAAAATCGACCAAGTTTTCATCATGCCCTGGAGTGAACGAGACGGACATATGCCGCAACAAGGCCTCAATCTCAGAGGCTACAAAGGTAACTCTTGGTTCGGCGAAGAAACTGCCTTTGTGCAGCGATGCCCATGTCGCTTTCAACTGCTCGCTGAACACATTGACTGATGGGTTGGATGCTAAGCTATCGCTTATGCCGTCTGTGAGCCCCTTAATGACGTCTCGCTCTTTGTCCCATTGCACGGCTCGGAGTATCCGCCCAAGCAATGCGTTGGCTCCATAAGCGATGTGGTCGGCTGGGTCACGTCGTGCGGGCAAGTAGTGGACATGTATATGGCTGCGTTCGGCTCGCGGCACTTGCGCAGTGGTGAGCGGAGAACCATCTGGATTGACGTCCAGTACATAAACAAAGGTTTCTTCGATGTCGCCATCTAGCCCCATCGCCGCACTAAGGCGGAAACGCACTCGCGGAATACCGTCCGGTTCGTCTAGGCGCATGTGACCAAAATGAGGAGCAACCGTGTTGTTGTCTTCATCCTGCGTCAGTTCAGAGAAAAGGAAGTCTGCTTCAATCCAAAGCTTCCGCTCTTCCGGAATAACCTCCTCATCAAATGGGATGTGGAAGTCAGAACGCCGGATACGACGCTGAGACGGATCAAAAGCGAACAGGCGGCATAGTGCTTGGAGCGCAGCTGTCTTGCCAGAACCATTAGGACCGATCAAGTAGGTGATAGCTTCGAGGTCGACCTCAGTAGTTCCAGGGCCATAAGATTGAAAACTCGATAGACGCAGCGTCTGTAGCTTCATACTGTTTGTCTTCCTTGTAGTTACTTACAGCTCGCAGTACCCAGCACACGCTGCCGACCATGCCAATGAAAATCAGAAGGTTGGCAGTAAGGTTGCAAATACGCTTCATTGGTTTTCAGTCACGGCAGATTACCCTACACCACCGTGACCTGGCTGTTCATCAGCATGGGCAGCAGCCAGTCGCGGAGCTGAGCCAGTTGCTGGTTTTCTTTAGTGTTATTGGCGATTTTCTCGAACACAGGCTCAACAATGGCTGCAAACTTCTCGATGACATCTTCCGTTGGAATTGCCAGCTTGGTTAGTTCAATATCATTCGAGACTATGGAGTCGAAGACAGAGCCGGAGGACTTAACCTGTAGGTGATGAATCAACTCTTTAGCGAGAAAGAATAGAAACGTTTGACTGATTCCTGGCTTGGCGCGCAGAGCGTAGCAAGATTGATTCATCGCCATATCGACACCGGCCAGCACTAATCTGCCCACGGAACCACGAGCGGTAATGAAAACAGTATGCTTGCCGAAGAGCTTGGTGCTACTGCCTTTCAGGCCTTCTTCAGTGATGAAGTCGGTCGTAGAAAATTTGAAGATAGTCCCATCGGCATCGGTTGGGGTAAAGAAAGGAATATTACCGTTCCAGTACTCAGTATTCTTTTTTGTAGGCGTGCCACCGCCAAACAGATCAGCGACGGCCAGAATGTTTGAGTCTGTCCACCCACCCGGAATCTCCCTCTTCAGAGTAGTGTTGTAGACCATCTTGCCGTTGGAAGATCTGTAGGGTTTGTGGCTGGCATCAGGGAAGTCGAACTGCACAAACCAGTAGTCGTACAGCGTCTTGGCCATCGCCTCCAGCTCGGCGTTAATCCGGTTGTTGCAGTCGATCTTGGCGTCGAGGGTAGAGAGGACAGCGGCAATTTTGGATTGCGTTGACTTGTCAAGGTCCGGGAAAGCGAGTTCCTTTGCCGAGCCAATATTGAAGTGCTTTTGTATGGCGCCAACTAGCTGACCCTTTATTTGTGAGTGAGTGACTGAGTTGATGTAATAAGAGACAAAGTGAGGATCGAGCTTCTCACCACACCTTATTATCACTAAATCTGAGCAATTTGCCTCCTCCAAAAAATCAGGGATAACACAGGATGCTCCAGGGCTTCCGGTCCTAACAACAGCCACGTCACCCGGCCTTAAAGTTGACTTTTTGATCTTGTTATGAAATGCACTCGTGACATATTTTAGATTGGAAGGATCGAAGAAAAATGGTCGAATATTTAATGAGCGAAGAAAGGGGATGCCTTTATCGACATACTCACTTGCCATCGACCCTACGTAACCAACAGTAATCCTTTCAGCTAGATCACCAAGGGGTTTTGTCTTTTTGGTTAGCATCTACTTGAACTCCAATGATTTTACTTTCGAGAGTATTTGGAGTTCTAGATTCGACGACAAAGAAAACAATTTTTCTAAATTTTCGCTAAAGCCTTGCAATTTATCACTGAACTGCTCCGGAGTTAGGTCAGAATATTCAATCCTCACTTCAAAATACTGCCCGGCACTCAGACTGTAATTCTTGGCGGCGAGCTCCTCGTAACTCACCACTTTGGAGAAATCCTCCACTTCTCGTTTATCGTTGAAAGTGGCGATAATGTGGTCTTCCTCGACTTCGGAAAGGAGGGTCTTCTGGTTCTTACCATCCTTGACCTTGGTTCCGAGATTGGAGGCATCGATCAGCACCACGTCTTCTTTATTAGCGGCATCGATAAATAGGATGGACACATTGGTGCCGGTAGTGGCAAAGATATTGCTAGGCATGGATACAACGCCGGCCAGCATTTTGTTATCCACCAAATGCTTGCGTATAGCCTTGTCTATACCACTTTGCGTAGTGATGAAGCCAGTGGGCACTACCACAGCCGCTTTGCCGCCGGGTTTCAGCGAATGGATGATGTGCTGCAGGAACAGCTGATAAATGGCCATCTTGTCGACGGCCTGCTTGGGTATGCTCGGCACCCCGGCGAAGAAGCGCTCTCGATGCTCATTGCTGTCCAGCGCGTTACGGAAATCGCTAAAGTCCATCTTGAACGGTGGATTGCTGACGATATAGTCGAATTTTTTAAGCGCTTTGCCCTCCCGATGGTAAGGGTGAAGCATGGTGTTGCCCTGGATGATGTTAGGGATGGAATGCACTAGGTTGTTGAGGATCAGGTTTAGGCGTAGCAGGCTGGATGACTTTTGTGAAATGTCCTGCGAATAGATACTGCAACGCTGCTCGCCAATGGCGTGGGCGATATTCATCAGCAGGGTGCCGGAACCCGCGGACGGATCGTAGCAACTCACGTTCCTGATTTTTCCGCGCACCTTCTCCGGCACTAGGATGGCGGCCATGATCTGAGCCACGGAGTGTGGCGTGTAGTACTCGGCGTATTTACCACCACTGTTACTGTTGTAGTCTTTGATCAGATATTCGAAGAGCGCTGCGTAGAAATCGTACTTCTGCGTAAAAATACGCTCAAAGCTGAACGCCACCAGCTTGTTGATCAATGCGCGGCAAAAACTGTCGCGTTTGGACGGATCTGAGATGTATTCGCTGACGCGGTCAAATAGCGTGACTTTGGCTCCGCCATCGGTTTTCACCGCGAAGATGTCGTTGTTGGTAATGGCGATGTCGCGCAGGGTGTCGTCAAACAGCTTCGCGAATTCTGGCTCATTCTGCCGGCCAAACAGATGAGCTAGAAAGTGCTCTGGCTTCAGGCGTGGAGTGTCAGGTCCCAACTGCAATTGCAGCATTTCCAATTCATCTGCGCTAAGGCCAGCCATGGCCTGCTCCCAAGTGAGGGCTTGGCTTAGCTCAGGACGGATTTTCTTCGCTTCGAAGGTGAATTTGTCATTGAGAAATTTGTAGAGAAAGACCTGGGTGATGATCTTGAATTCGTTGCCGTCGTTGCCCAAACCGTAGTCGGCGCAAGTCGACTTAAGGCTGTCAATCAGCCGGCGAGTGCGTTGCTCAAATTCCTGCGTTACCACGTACGTGTTCCTATTCGGGTGCCTGAGGCAAACTCATTAATATATTCGGCCACCACCAACTGGTTGATGGTGCGGGAAGCGTCTGGGGTGAGCTTAATCTTCTGGTGATTTTGGAACTCGCCAATCACGAGCGGCATCATCATCCCTTCGAAATATCTTTCATTACTCACGAGCTGGGTGTTCTGTAACACCTGCTCGTCGGCCGCCTGTTTGACGCCAGAGAGAGCCTCAAACAGGCGGCGTTCGGTTTGCGTGAGGCCGCCACGCTCTTGCAGGCGCTTGTGTATGCGGGTGTATTTGGCATCACCCTGATACTTGGCGCGTAGCTGGTTATTCTGCCGGTTGAGCTCTTTGACCTGGTCATGAATCGCGTTGAGCGCGCCGATATTGGCGGTCATTTCGTCTTGGGTGACTTCGTTGAGTTTTTTCTTCTTGAAAAGCCGCTCCAGCTCCTGCCTCAGAGTGATGAACTTGGGGTCTTGCTGATCGAAATTGTCGGCCAGTGCTTCGCGGGTCTGGCGCAGAGTGTTCTTGAGCTTGTCAGCCAGTACAAGCTCTTCTTCCCGGATCTTGGTGAACATGAACAGCACATCTTCCAGCGCCAAGTTGAGCAGGTTGCTGGTGTCAGTGCTGGATTCGATGCTCTCTTTCAGGTTGAGCATGTCGAGGTGGTTGCAGGTTTCGCGGTAGAGTTGGTTAAGCTTCTGAAAATCAAGCTGCTGCAGGAGTGCGTAGTCAGCCTGCAGGCGAATCAGGTTATAGAGGCTGCGGGCGTCGCCCAGTGCTTTCTTGAGCGCCAGCACCGTGGCGCGATCCTGAATTTGGGTGATCTGCCGCGAAAACTCTTCGGCGTTTTCGATGTTGAAGCTGAATAGGATGTCCTTTATCGCTTCGATTTCCTCGGCAATTTCTTCAGCGGATTTGAACAGGTTGGAGTAGTGCTCAACCTCATCGCCTAGCTCGGCCTGCAGCTCGTCGAAATAGGCCTTGTTGGTAGCGTCGAACTCCTTGCGGATGTCGGCGAAATCAACCACATAGCCGTAGCGAAAATCCTTGTAGGTGCGATTGACGCGAGTGAGAGCCTGCAGCAGGTTGTGTGAACGGATCACACGACCTAGGTAGAGCTTTTTCAGGCGCTTAGCATCGAAGCCGGTAAGCAGCATGTTGTAGACGAAAAGTAGGTCGACCTTGCCCGCTTTGAAGTCTTCCACCCATTGCTTGCGCTCTTCCTTGTTGCCCACGTCGTGCAGGATCAGTGCTGCGCTCTTGACGCGGTTTTCCAATAGGCTGCGGGCAGCGTAACTGCCGGGCTTCGCTGCGGCGATCAAGGCCTGCGAGGAATCCTGCAGGTTGGGGCTGGGCTGGCCCTGCTTGGCATGAACAGCGTTGAAGATCTCAAACATCTGCCGGGCCTGCTCGGCGCTGTCGCAGATCACCATACCGCCGATGCTGGTATCAGCTAGTGCACCGCGGCTCTTTTCGAAGTCACGCACGATGTATTCGAGCATGGGCTCGACAAACTTAGGGTGGGCGTAGATGAGCTTGCGGTCGATATCACCCTGCTGCAGTTCTACGGCGGCCAGCGCTTCCTGCAGGACGAGTTTGTAGTTAGTGGCGATTTCTTCGCGGATCAACCGCAAGGTATAGCCGTCGGCGATGGATGCGTTGTAGTAGTACTTGTGGATGTAGTCGCCAAACAAAGCGCGGGAGTTGTAGTCATCGCCGAGCAAAGGAGTACCGGTAAGTCCAATCTTGATGGCGCTACGGTCCGACTGGCTTAGATTTGCGAGGAAACTGCCCTGCGGGTTGTAGCTGCGGTGTACCTCATCAAGGAAGTAGACACGCTGGATGTTGACGTCGTAGTCCTCGGTACGCACCACGTCCGGGTCATCCTGGAATTTCTGGATGTTGACCACGGTGATCTCGGGCCTTCCGCTGTGGTTGTGTAATACCTGGGTGGCCTTGATATCACGGGCGAAGGCTTCACGGCTGTCGATGCTGTGTACGATCAGCCCACGCCCGGAAAACTCACGCTGGGCCTGGGTGAGCAGATCGAGCCGGTCGACGATGAAATAGAACTTGGGGATTATGCCCTGGCGCTGGAAGTAGTCCGTCAGAAAGCGGACGTTGTAGTAGGCAAGCGCGGTTTTACCGCTACCCTGGGTGTGCCAAATGATGCCCTTGTGTACGCCGGCATCAAGCTTCCTCTCAATCGCCTTAGTGGCGAAAAGCTGCGGATAACGCATGACGTGCTTATGCAGGCCGTCGGCCTCGTTGACATAGACGAGCGAAAAACGCAGCAGAAAAGCCAGGCGTTGGCGGCTGAACAATGACGCGCAGATACGATTGGTCGGTGCGTCGGGATCCTTATTACTGAGGAACTCCGGGCTGTGCTTGATGACGTTGAGGTTGTTGTCGCGCAGCACCGCGTTCTCGACGTCGTCATCTTCGGCAGCCAGCAGCTCGGCCAGATTCAACGCTTCCTCTTCACGGAAGTAATTGAAGATCGGCGTGTCATAGGAAGGGCTGGCATAAAAAGCACCTTCGATGGGCTGCGGAGAACCGTCTTCGTACTCCATGTTGTTGGAGAAGACCATCAACTGGGTGATGTTAATGAAGCGACGGAAACGCGGATTGCGGCAGCGCGTAATGATGCGGTTTCGCTCAGCCAATACGCCTTCACGGTTATGGGGCTTCTTGACCTCAATAAAGACCAGCGGCATGCCATTGATAAGCAGAGTGATGTCAGGCCGAAACTCGTCGTCGCCGTTTTTGCAGGGCAGCTCGGTCACAACGTGGAAGCTGTTGTTGTCGAAGTTCTCAAAGTCGATCAGACGGATGCCCGAGCGCTCGATTAGCTTGTCATAGAAAGCCTGGCCAAGGTCTTCGTTGTCCAGCAGCAGCTTGACTTCCGCCAGCAGGCGGTCGATGTCAGCGGCTTCCACGCCAGGGTTGATCCTGGCTAGCGAAGAACAAAAAAGCGCGGGGAAGATATTAGTTTGCTCATCCCAGGAAGCCCCCTTCAGAGAGAAGTAGCTGTAGCCCAGGCGAACTAGGTTCAATATACAGGGGATCTTGACGCGCGAATCTTCACTGAAAACCATTAAGTTTGCTCTTCCTTCTGCGTGGATCAGCTTGGGCAAGAGCGAGCTGATCTGCTCCGAACCCTCGATTAATGCTAATCCCCTATCGCTATCAAGCCAATCTCAATTGGCAACGAAAAACCGCAGGCATAAAAAAATCCAGTCACCGCTAAATGACTGGATTTTCTAGGGTTTTTTGGTCGGGACGGAGTGATTCGAACACTCTACCCCTTGCACCCCATAAAGGTAATTTATCTACCAACGTAATCCAAAGAAATCCAAAAATTGCCTTAAAACCCCTATAAACTGGGGCCTCTCACAGGTTTCACTGTCCAATCGATTGCTATACCATCCAATCAAAGCCTACGAGAAACGGTGACCATACGGTGACCAAGCTAGGAATGCGATGGCAACGATAACTGACAAGCAAATGGCTGCTAAGCCTGCAAAACCAACCTGGCTGATTGAAGATGCTCCTCGTGGATGCGGTCGCTTCATGGCAAGGCTCAGGCCAAACGGCGAGCGACACTTCTACTTCCGCTATACGAACTCAAGCAGCGAGCGCGTCTTTCTTCCGCTGGGCGTCTATGACCCTGCCGGAATAGACGGCCTGACTCTAAAAGAAGCCAGAGCTAAAGCAGGTGAACTTTCACGCCTCTATCAAGGCGGCGTTCGTGATCTACGCGAACACTTCCAGGCAGAAGAAGAAGCGAAGACAGCCGCAAGAGAAGCGGAGCAAAAGCGCCTTGCTGCCGAGAAGGCTGCATTTGAGGCGGCTGAAGCAAAGCAAGCGGCAAGAAAAACAGTTCAAGACCTCTTTGACCACTGGGCCAAGGTTGATCTGATAAACCGAAAAGATGGCGGAGATGAGGTACGTCGGATGTTCAAAAAGGACGTCCTCCCCCTGCTTGGGACATTGCCACTTGAAGAAGTCCGCAAAGGCCACATCACTGAAGTAACTGACGCATTGTTGGCCCGAGGCGTGAACCGCATGGCTAAGTTGATTTTCAGCCTGATGCGCCAAATGTTTCGATTTGCCGTAGATCGAGATCTGCTTGAGCATGATCCCACCGCAAGCATCCGGAAAGCCAAGATCGGCGGGAAAGATGTCGAGCGGGACAGAGTACTCAGCGATGAAGAAATATCTTCGCTTGCGAAGCTTTTGCCAGACGCAGGCCTTCTCGTTTCAACTGAGGCTGCTATATGGATTGCCTTATCCACATGCTGCCGAATAGGAGAACTCATGAATGCTCGCTGGGAAAATGTCGATCTAAAAGCAGGGACATGGCTTATTCCTACTGAAGATAGCAAGAATGGGAAGGCTCACACAGTAACGCTATCCAATTTTTCCAGATATCAATTCGAAAGGATAAAAGCAATTTCAGGTAAATGCCAATGGTGCTATCCAAACACCAAAAAGACAGGACCAGTCTGCTCCAAAACAGTCACCAAGCAACTTGGTGATAGGCAACGAAAACCAGATCAAGCCACAATGAGCAACCGAAGCGCCAACTCTCACGCTCTTCTACTAAGGACACCTCATGACCTGAGACGGACAGGAGCTACGATCATGACAGCTTTAGGCGTTTTACCGGAGGTAGCTGAGAGATGCCTTAATCACACAGAAGAAAACAAAGTAAAAAGAACTTACCAAAGACACAGCTACTCGAAAGAAATGTCAGAAGCCTGGAACTTACTAGGCGCGCACCTGCAAAAAATAACGGAACAATAAATAAACATCAAACATCTTAGATGCTACGCTATTTTATCAAAGCCCGCGCAGCCTTATTTTCGATAATAAAATCGAGAATGAATTGACGCAAATCATCTAGATCAAAGGCATCACCAAGCCCCGACTTTGAAACCCCAACCAAAACATCATCCGCTATAATTCGTGAAATTTCATAATTCTGACTCTGCCTGCTTTTAAATTTTTTACCCTCAAGCACACTCAAAATAACAGACTCAACAATTTTAATATCACTTTGTTTTAGACGACCACGCCTGGGTGCACCACCACCTTTAATGGCGCGAGACCTTATTTCAGGCGAGACCCTAGAGTAGATTTCCTCAAGATAATCTATAAATTTCTTAGCACGCAGACACTCAGCAGAATAATCATCATCCATTCCTTCACGCAAACAGCGATATGCGCTCGCCAGACTAAAGCGAACAACATTAATAAGATCCTCCTCACGGCGAGAGCTTCTACCAGGCCTTTCCGCCCTCGAACACAACTCATTCAAATATAAATCAAAATTATCAATTTCATCTATTTCTCTTTCTGCCACATCAAGCATTGATTGCATAAATTCCGAATACATACCAACGCCATCAAAGTATCTAGGACACCTATCCAGCACGGCACGTGCCCGATGGCAGAGCGCATCAAATCGCCCATAAGACTCTATATGAGATTCATTAATTTCATTTTCAGCCAATCTACGCCTTTGTTCATGAACCCAGTCATTTAAAATACTTAAGGAACTGCATTCACCCATGTGAAGATCATCATCATCCAATTTAGCCACTTCATCCCAAGCTTCTCGTATAGAAACCCACTTGAAACCTGCAGCATCTATGTCGCCACCTACATATTTCATCAAAAAATTAACAAGGGTTCCACCCTTAACAAATATCAAGTGGAGCGGTATAAAAATAAATTCAGCATTAATACAGAAATCCTCAACCAATCTAGAGCGCACCAACTTTGTCGGCGCGCAACCAGGATTGAGCTCCCATCTCAAGAAAAAACCCTCAGAATAGTTAACTTCTTTAGGCATTAAAACTTCAAAAGAGTCATTAGTAATCAATACACCGTAATGAGCAGCTTTCGGCACAGCAAGCTTCATAAGCCTATCTCCTCAATTTCACAATAAGCCTAGCACTCCCCTTCCTCAGTCCGCACATGACAAACGACTGAGAGGCCCACAGCTTCATCATCCGCGCCACCCAAGTCTATGCCATCACGCCTGCTCGCTTTCTGCATCCCCAAAAGAGGGAGCGCCAAAAGCCTGCGATAGCTGCGATTGTAGTCGCAGCTATCGCAGGCTTCTGATACCCCCTCTCCCAAAACACCAGCGCCTACCAGAAAGATCCAATCAATTCAAGACCGGCGCATACAGGTAAAAAAATCCCACTAAGTAGAACCAGTGAACGCCCTAGGGCACAGGCATAGCATCGCCTCACCAACTCGGAGGCAATCAAATGACCAACACCCGCGAACCAGAGGTTAAGACTTTCGAAAGGGATCCAACCGCCCTACTTCGAGCCGAGTACTTCGCCAATGCACACAACTCACTATCCAAGCTGTGGATAAAGGAGACGGACGCACACACAGAAACAACATCAAAAACCCAAATCATTCGGCTAGGCCAGCTAACGCAGATGCTTTCGATTTCACGCTCCTGTGTTTATGACTGGCTGAATCCAAAGTCACCAAGGCACGACCCATCATTTCCGAAACAAGTTCGGCTCTCTGGGCGCAAAAGTGGTGGCGCAGTAGGTTGGCGACTGGAATCAGTTATCGCATGGCTAAACAATCGCGACCAACAAGATATCTAAACATCACCATAGAAACTTTGAATACAAGCCAAAGAGAGAAAATAAAATGAATCAAGACATCACCAATGAAACAATCCTAACTGCACTCAATGAGTTCCCCCTGCTTAAAGATATGGTTATTGAGGTAGCCGAAGCAACACAAGCACCATTGGAGTTGGTGTTAGCCTCAGCGCTTTCAACTATTTCGCTCCTATGCCAACCACTGATTGATGTAGAGCGACCAGGAAAAATGATTGGCCCGGTCTCTCTAATGGTCATCAGCATTGCACAGTCCGGAGAAAGAAAGTCAACAGTTGAAAGCATGTTTATGGGTGCCGTCCGGGTATTTGTAATAAATGCGATTAAAGCACATGAAAAAGAGTTACTTGTATGGCGAATCAAATCAGAAGCCTGGGAAGCAAGAAAGCGCAAAATCATTAAAGAGATGAGCGATCATCCTGAGACCGATCCAGCGTACAAACATTTTGAAAATGAATTAATTCTCCATCACGAACTGAAACCCGAACGGCCGCGCGCATTCAATCCAATCTATGAAGACGCCACTACCGCAGCTCTTCTCAAGGGAATGCGTCTTGACTGCCCTTGGGCAGCATTGATGTCCAGTGAAGGAATTTCTGCCTTAAAGGGAGTGTTTAATGATTTCGGGAAAATTAATGCGCTATGGACAGGTAGCACCATTGATGTAGCAAGGGCAACCGTAGAAGGATGCTCACTAAATGATGCCCGTCTAACCATAGGGATTATGATTCAACCCCAAATACTAAAGGAATATCTTGAGGGGAAGGGAGATCGCGCTCGATCTGTAGGCTTACTATCTCGCGCCTTAGTCTTTAACCCAGAGTCGACCCAAGGAAAGCGATTCATTAACAAACGACCAATAAACAAAGAAGTCATTGCGCGCTACCAGTCACGAGCAAACCAACTTCTTGAAAAAAGTATTCAACGACTTCGCAACATCACAGAAGAGAAGGAAATCATCAAGTTCTCTTCAAGCGCCGCCGAATACTGGACAGAATCATATAACAATATCGAATACGAACTACAAAAAGGTGGCAAGTATGAACGATCAAAAGATCACGCATCCAAGCTTAGCGAGAACATCGCCAGAGTGGCTGCCCTCTTGCACTACTTTGAATTTGGCAATGGCATTATTTCATTAGCAGAGCTCAAGTCAGCAGAGAAAATCGTACTTGAGTGCTCAAAAACATTCCGAAACGAGTTCACCTTCATGCCTAACATCATCAGCGATGCAGAAACCCTACACGCCTGGCTACAATCAAACTGCAAACATTCAACACTATTTAACTGGGTCGAAAAAAATACAATCCTGTACAAAGGCCCAGGGAAATTCCGGACAGTTTCGAAGTTAAACCCACTCCTCGACTGCCTTGAGGCCAAAGGAAAAATTACTGTTGACTACACTAAAAAACCTGTACGCATTATACTAAAGCGCAACAACTAGCGAACAATTAACCTCAAAACCGGCCTTGCGCCGGTTTTTTATTTTTCTTGATTCGAATTTATTACAACAACACATAACCGCATTGACATCACCACCAAAAAGGAACTCCTCACATGTCATTGCAGTGCCCCCGCTGTCATTCACCCAAAGTCGCTTCGTTCCATCACGCCATGAAAGCCGGCGCTGCTATCGGCGCGGTCGGTGGTCTCGCACGCGGCGTCAGTGCTGCTCTGGCAGGCGGCAAGGCCGGCGCAGCGCTCGGCGTAATCGCCGGTCCTGTCGGTATCACACTCGGCTCGGTATCGGGCGCCATCCTCGGTGGCCTGGCCGGAAGCGTCGGTGGCTGCGCGCTCGGCGCTCAGCTTGGCGAATCGCTCGATCGCCATGTGCTTGCTCACAACCTCTGCCTGCTCTGCGGTCACCGTTTTAACCTGCCGGCCTGATCCGGACATCGCCCTCCTATTCCTTACACATCACTGATTGCCGGTGCTGCGCTCTGCGCGGCGCTTTATGCCGGCCTGCACCCAAAGGAAATTCGTTATGGCTCATCAAATCGAACAAATGGCCTACGTTGGCGCTACTCCGTGGCACGGCCTGGGTAACAACCTGCCGCAGAAACAGCCCATCGAAGTCTGGCAACGCGAAGCCGGTATGGACTGGCAGATCCTGGAAAGCCCCGTGCACTTCAAGTCGGACGCCATCGGCCATCTGGGCACGATCCACTCGTTCTCCGAACAGAAGGTGCTCTACCGCTCAGACACCAAGGCACCACTGTCGGTGGTCTCGCAGCGCTACCACACCGTGCAACCTCGCGAGGTGCTGGAGTTCTACCGTGATCTGACCGAGGTATCTGGCTACGAGCTGGAAACTGCTGGCGTGCTCAAGGGCGGCCGCAAGTTCTGGGCACTGGCACGCACCGGCCAGGGCGCCGCGATCAAGGGCAACGACCAGGTGAATGGCTACCTGCTGCTGGCCACGTCCTGCGACGGCACCCTGGCCACCACGGCAACCCCCACCACCATTCGCGTGGTCTGCAACAACACCCTCACCATCGCTCTAGACGGCACCAGCCGTGCAATCAAGGTGCCGCACAGCACCCGCTTCGACGGCGATCTGGTGAAGAAGCAGCTCGGCATCGCCGTCTCGCAATGGGATGACTTCATGTACCGCATGCGCCACCTGGCTGAACGCAAGGTGCAGTGGCATGAGGCGCTGGGCTTCTTTATGAACGTGATGTGCGAGACCAGCCCGACCGGCGCCTTGCCGGAGCAACTGCCCAACGAGCGCGCCCTGCGCAAAGTGCAGGAGCTGTATGAAGGTCGTGGCCGAGGCAGCCAGCTGGACTCGGCTCGCGGCACAGCCTGGGGCTTGCTCAACGCCGTGACCGAGTACGTCGATCACGAGCGCCGGGCACGTAGCACCGAGTACCGCCTCGACTCCGCCTGGTTCGGCCAGGGCGCACAGATCAAGCAACGCGCTCTGGAAACGGCCCTGCAACTGGTCGCCTGAACTTATACCTACTCCACCCCATAACGCCCGACCCGCTTCGTTGCAGGTCGGGCGTTTCCATTTCTGCAAGGTGAACGCTATGAAAGCTACTTCATTGAATCGCAACACCAGCAAGTCCCGTCCGGCTCTGCGCTTGGTCAGCACCAAGGAGCTCCCCCGAGAGGACTGGCTGCAGATCCGCAAGCAAGGCATCGGCAGCTCGGATGCAGCTGCGGCCGTGGGGCTGAACCCCTACAAGTCGCAGCTGGAACTCTGGATGGAGAAGACCGGTCGCGATGCTGGCATGCCCAAGGCTGATCCTCAGGATGAGGAAAGCCCGATGTATTGGGGCAACGTACTGGAGCCCATCGTTGCCTGGCATTACAGCAAGCGCACGAAGAACAAGGTGCGGCGCATCAACGCCGTGCTGCAGCACCCGGATCCAGAGCTGCCCTGGATGCTGGCCAACATCGACCGCGAGGTGATCGGGGCCGACGATGTGCAGATCCTAGAATGCAAGACAGCCGGTATAAACGGGGCTCGCCTCTGGAAAGAGGGCGTGCCGGAGTATGTCCAGCTACAAGTAATGCACCAACTCGCGGTCACCGGCAAGCAGGCCGCAGATGTGGCTGTGCTGCTCGGTGGCCAGACGCTGGAGATCCACCGTATCGAGCGGGACGAGCAGATGATCGCTCGCCTGATCGAGCTGGAACGCAAGTTCTGGCACTACGTTGAAACCGACACACCACCACCGGCTGATGGCACGACTTCCGCTGAATCGGCCCTGCGCTGCCTTTATCCGGATGACAACGGTCAGGTCGTCGACTTTCGTGGCCATGCCGGACTGGCCGCAGCCTTCATTGAACTGAAGGCCGTTCGTCAGTCGATTGCCGACAAGGAAAAGCGCGAGGCTGAGCTAAAGCAAATGCTGCAGCAGGCCATGGGCGATGCCAGCAGGGCGGAGTTTTCCAATGGCTACGTCAGTTGGCGCAAAGCCAAGGACAGCATCGGCCTCGATGTCGCTCAACTGCTCAAGGACAAGCCCTACCTGCAGGCCAAGTACCCGCTGCTGAAACCAGGTGCACGGCGCTTCCTGGTCGGCTGAAACCCAACTCCTCCAACTCTTCCATCCCCTTGGCCAGTCCTTGCAGTTACAGCTGCATGGCTGGCCTTTTTCATTTCCAGGAGACTCACCATGCTCAAAGGTCTGGCTATCACTCCGCCGGTGCTCGGGCGGATTTCCATCGGTAAGGTCATCGAGAAGAACGGCAAGCGACTGCCGGAGAAGGATGACCAATTCACCATCACCTCCCAGGTGCAGGGCAAGGACGGCTGGCTGCTGCATCCGCTTAATGACGAGCTGCGCCAGGGTAAGGACGACAAACTGCGCAGCATTCCGGTACGGCTTCTGTTCAATGAGCCGGAGCTGAATTTCCGAGCCGACTACACTCTGTTCGACCGGCAGTCCGGACGCCCTGTCTGTGTCGGCAATGGCGAAACCTGCAAGCGGGTCACGCAGGACGGCATGCAGTCGCTGCCCTGCCCTTCACCGGATGCCTGCCCGCTCGCCAAAGGTGGTGCCTGCAAGCCCTATGGCCGACTGAATGTGGTCATTGGTGATGAGGATCCACTGGGCAGCTTCGTATTTCGCACCACTGGCTTCAACAGCATCCGCACCCTGGCCGCGCGCCTGCATTACTTCCAGGCCATCTCGGGTAACCGCCTGGCTTGTCTCCCGCTGGAGTTGCGCCTGCGTGGCAAGTCGACACGCCAGAGCCATGGCACGCCGATCTTCTACACCGACCTGACAGTGCGCAGCGGCATGGACATGGCTGAAGCTCTGGTGACCGCCAATGAACTCGATTCACGGCGCCAGGCTGCTGGCTTCAATCAGGCCGCGTTAGATGAAGCTGCACGACGTGGCTTCGGTAATGGTGCCTTCGAGGACAGCGAGGAGGATATCAGCGCCATCGTTGAAGAGTTCTACCCCGAGGGTGAGGCACCTGCATCAGCGCCCACCGCTTCACTCCACACAACCAAACCCAGCCTGGCTGAAAAGCTCGATGCACAGGCCGCTCGTCAAAACCCACCCACAGACCAAGGAGGACGCCATGCGCCTGCACAAGCTGAAAGCCAGTGACACGACCGGCACCTACTTGGTCGATTCGCCGGTGACGGAAAACGACATCCTACTGATGGCCAGGCAACTGGCCAGTCTGCGCCTGCGCAAAGGACGTGCCCTGACATCGCCGAAGGAGGTATTCAGTCACCTGCAGGCGCTGCTGGCTGATTATGAGCACGAGGTGTTCGCACTGCTCATGCTCGACAGCCGGCACCGAGTGATCGCATTTGAGGAAGTGTTTCGCGGCACGCTGGATAGCGCCAGCGTCTACCCACGGGAGGTCGTGAAGCTCGCCCTGGAGCACAACGCCGCTGCCCTGATCCTGGTGCACAACCACCCTTCGGGTGACCCTGAGCCCAGCATGGCGGATCGCAACCTCACCACGAAACTGCAGGACGCGCTGAATCTCGTCAGTGTGCGCACGCTCGATCACATCGTGGTGGGGAACGAAGGCTGCGTGTCACTGGCAGAACTGGGCTACCTGTAAGGAGGCGATATGAAGCTACTGCTACGCACTTTCGCAGCCGCGTTCATGTTTGCCGGGATACTGGCTGGCTGCCTGGCGATATTCCTACTGGTGATTCTGATGGTGCGCTTTCCGCCACTGCTCGTGGCCGTGATACTGGCATGCTGGATCTTCAATCGGCTCAAGCGGACTTAAATTGATAGCTGATGTCCAGGGAGGCCGCATGCATGCGGTGCTCCCTGGACAGATCCTTCGCTGTTCTTTTTTTGTCAGTCAGGCAGAATCCACCGCCCATTCGAAAGTCAGCCAAACAACGATGAAACTACTCAACACTTACGACAACCGCGACGAGGCCGAAGCTGCAGCGGATAAGCTCACGGGAGAAAAGCGTCTAGCCAGCGAACGCGATGCTACCGTAGTTATCTACAACCTATTCGGTATTCCCAGCTGGGGTAATTTTCATCGCCTTGAGATGTACAACCTAGGCGAGCTGAAAAGCCTGCTGGACCGCCGTGATGGCTGGCAGCCGGCCGATCAGGCACGTCACGCTGAGATCCTCGCCACACTGAAAACGGTCGCTAAAAACTACAGCATCGAAATCCCGGCTCACTGGGCATAGCAGCGGGCGTCAACCAGTCCGCCCGCCACGAATGCAACTATTCAAACTCGTAGGTATTCACCTTGAGCACGTTGCAGTTCTCTTTAACCGAGCGCTGAAGCGAGTCATCAAAACCACCTGAGCTGCTGGCCTGGATGTCGATGGAAATAGTCACGTTCACGCCGTGCTTGGCCGTGAACTGCTGAATGACCTCGTCGACCAGCGTTGCAAACTGCATCTTAGCTTTCACTGGATCTAGCTCCGCGCTGGCATAGAACTGCGTCGGCAGAGCCTTCACCACCGGAACATCAACCGATCCAACCGAACCATCCAAAGCCCCAGCACCGCCAACTGATCCAGTAGAACCTCCCACAGGAAGATCATGGATCAGCTCGCCGGCAGGTATCTGCACTGTGGACGCCGCATTGGCCGCTGCCTCCTTGGCTCGGAGCGCTTCTGCATAATCGGATGCAGCACTCGGCTCAATCAGAAGGCAAGAGCCGTCGAGAATGACCGATGTTGACTTGCCATACACAAAGCCGGGATAGCGTTCGCCCTCCTTGCCCTGCGCTACTGCGAAGAAGTCCTTGCTCTGCACACCTTGGTTCAGCGTGCGGGCAAAGACCTGGTCATCGCGAAGACGCGGCAGATAGAGATAACAGCAGGTTTTCTGCCATACATCCAGAGCGCCAGCCTCAGCAACACCGTCTTTCCAGAACCAGCGTTTAAGCATGTTCGAGAGATGGATCGGTGCCCACTCGGTGATCAACAGCTCGTTTTCCCGCAGGACTTTTTCAATCTCCTGCGACAGATTGGCAGCACCAGGATTTACGGCATAGGGCTCCCAGACAATCTCCGTCAAATTGCCCGCATGCTGCACGGGAGCAAGCAACCATTTCCAGGTTTCACGCAAGCTCCGGTTCAGTGTCTCACGGGCCTGCTCCAGACTGGCCGAAGCATTCTTGGCCATCAAATTGTCGAGCGTCAGACGGTTGTCCTTGTAGTCGCTGACGATAGACTCCCAAGCCAAAACGGAGCGCGCGTGATCTTTTAAACGGCTTACGTTATCTGCATCGGCCGCCAAGAAAATCAGTCGATTTTGCTTTTGACGTGGCTGTTCACCACGATTTTTAAGGATTTCCAGCGCCTTGTTCAGCGCCGCATTCGGCCCGGTTTTGCTGTACGGCGAATCGGGCGCAAGCACGACCAGGCGCAGCGTCCAGTCATCAGGCACATCGCCACTGCCAGTGAATACGTGCACTCCACCAAAACAGCCACCCAGGTTATTCAGGCGCTGACGCAAGGTCGGGAACACATCTTCTCGATCTTTGAAGCGCTTCTTACGCTCCTCCATCTCGCGACGCAGGTTTGGACGCGTGTCAAACCAGTAGCGGCTGTTGGCGCTGTTCAGGTAATGCAACTTGTCACCCAAGCGACGCAGTGCATCTTCGTATAGGCCGAGTTGCTGCTCCGGCTGAGCGCTGCCCAACAGCACGCGCTCAAGCTCGATACCGCGAACCAGCTGACTGGAGGTTGTCGGCGCACTCCCCAGGAAAATCGTACGTGCAGTCCGACGGCAGGCGTGCACAGCCCCAAGGCGTGCATCGTGGTTCTCAATCGCGACAGTTTCAGCACGTGGACCATCAATATCCCGATCCACGACAGGATCCCAACCTGCCGGCAGGTAATAGGTGAACTCGTTGCGGGTATCGGTATCCGAAAACGGCAGGCTGCCTGCCATGATCAACGGATCGTTATTTCCGTCTTTCCACAGGCTGTAGATGATCTTGGCCATCATTTTCAGCACGCCACGGGTGCGCTGGAAGTTGTCGAGACTCGACCAATCGTCATACAGCCGGTCAAACACCTCAGGATGAATGGGGTAAGCCTGCTTCAGGCGCTCGTAGTAATGGCTTTCCTGAGTTTCCGAGGGAAACTTGCCACTATTGGCAATGTAGAAGTCAGCAAACTGCCGACACACCTCTTCGGCAGCCAACTGGTCATTGATTCGGCTAAACAGGCGACGGCGAACGATCTCGAACGCTTCCTCGGTGGCCACTGGCTTCCATAGCGCCTGTACACGCCCGAAGTAGTGAGACAGCGCCTCCAGGGCACGCACGCCGCGCTGACTGCCAGCCTCTTTTTCAGACTCTGGCAACGAGGCCAACATCACGGCCGTCGGTACAGCCTTGAGCGCCTCGGTTAGCGCCTGGATAAAGGTCAGGTTGGAGTCGAAGGTTCCCCCTGCCAGCGAAACGCCCTCCTCGAATTGACGGATATAGGCCACCAACTCGTCGACCAGGATGACACACGGCGCATAACGGCTTAGCAGCGTGACCAGCACATCCTTACCCGGCGAGGTGCCTGACAAGTCAGCGTCAGCCACCAGTGCATAGCCCTCTTCACCGCCCAGCTGCCAAGCAAGCTCACCCCAAAGCGTGCGCACTGAACAGGCGCCATGCTGCACCGGCTGGTTGGGAGACGACTTGATGCCATCCAGCACCGCTACACGCGCAGGTGCCAGCTCGTTAACACCTGCTTTGTTTAGAATCGTGCCGACGCCAGGCATCTCACTCGCCGGCACCTTGCCCTGAGCAAGGTGATAGACCGCCAGCATGGTGTGGGTCTTACCGCCACCGAAGGCCGTCTGCAGCTGAATGACAGGGTCGCCGCCTTTACCAGACAAGCGCTTAACCACCGAATCCAGCAACAGGCGCATACCCTCGGTAATAAAGGTGCGCTGGAAAAACAGCTTCGGATCTTGGTACTCAGCTGCCGCCGTACCGGTGTGGACACGAGTGATATCGGCAGCGAATTCCGCCTGAACAAAAGTGCCGCTGCGCACGTCTTCATGGGGTTCGGCGATAAGGCGCCAGGGTTTCAACGACATTAGATAATCCCTTCAAAAATTAATCGAGGCCAAGCCCCAGCTGCCCGACAGATTCACCGGCTGTTTGTTCAGCAGCTACATTTCCAAGCCCAGAGTCTTTCATGAGCTCATAGCGCACAGGTTTTGAAAGCTTGCGCACACGCCCTTCGTCGACCGACTGCTTGAGCCAATCGTTGATTTGCTTCTTTGGCACATCCCACTGCTCAGCCAATTCGTCAGCGGTGACGGCTGCCTTGAGGCACGCCATTTTGCGGAGAAAGAACTGATAAAAACTCATTTCTATTGGGACAGCATTTGGCTCGGGACTCGTTTGAGCCGCCTGCTCAACCAGGCCACTGACTGGGGGCGATGCTTGTGACAACGCTGCATCAGCGACATCCCGACCTGCTTGCTCCGTATCGGTAACAGCAACTCCGCTATCAGTTGAGAGCGGATCGACAGCAGCCAGATTGGAAGTGGCTGGCGCACACAAGCTCTGTATATCCAGATGCTCGACAGCCCCCTCCAGCCAGTACCCACCTTCAGATATCAGTGCCTGGTTTCCGGACTGAACATCCTGAACTCGCTTGACCCACAGGGGTACCCAAGCTTTTTTCAGGTTTTCAATCGCTCCGCTCCAGGTACCGCCTTTTGTATCAGAGCGAACAACCACCGCTGCTTGGCTCAGGCAGTAGATGTACTTGTTACGCGCCATGGCGTTTCCGGCGTTGAACCCAGCTTCGGGATAAAACGGCGAAACCAGGACGAGATTGTTGTCCATCAATCCCTTGCGCCACTTGCTGGCCATCGCTGCCGACAGCAGGCTATCAGCCATGATGCCGATGACGGTTCCATCCTGTTTCAAACCACCCAACATTGCAGCCTCATCGACGCCACGCGCACCACCTGAGACCACCGACAAACCTGCCACCGCAATACGCTCACCCAAGGCTGTGGCGAAGCCAAGATCCACCTCATCCGCCTTGCGTGCACCAACCACACAGACACCCCGCTGATTCAGCAAGCGCGCATTGCCACAACCGAATAGAACTGGGGGAGCGCTGTTACGCAGTCGCTGCTTGAGCAGCTTGGGGTAGTCTGCATCCGAGCGAGTCAACACCCATATCCCAGCGCGACTCCATTTCTCCAGGGCCAATGCCAGCGCATGCCCTCGCCCAAGCAGTTGCTCGATGCGATCAAACGAGATCTTGTCGTCTTGCCAGCCCTGCAATACTGCACGCGGCTCAGCCGTCACCAGGTCTGCAGGCGTCTTGCCTTGCTCGTTGAGCCACAGTGCGAAACGCCCCCACTCCGTCGGAGAGAGCGGTTTGGCGTCGCCAGCTGACTTCGAGAAATAAGAAGTCAGCAGCAGGATCGACTGTGTATTGGTATTTATCATGCCTTGCTTGCCGTAGATGAAATTGCCAGCGGATAGACAGGCCCGCTACCCGCATGCCTAAGCAGTGCAGCAATAACGGTCATCGTCCAGCCTGAATCGATCATGTCATCAACCAGCAGTACCGGTCCCGATGGGATGCCTTCGCCTACAGCGAACACACCATCTAAATTCCGGCACTGGTGGAAACGATTGTATTGCCACTTCTGTGGCTCATTCTGCCTGACCTTGCTTACGCACTCGACAAAAGGAATCCCTAGAGCGGCCGCCAGCCGCCGAGCGAAATCAGGAACCAGCGTTGGATGTCCCAGAGAAGGCACACAGCACAGCCAGGTGGGCTTGGGCACAGGCTGCCATCGCGCTTGGATCATCTCTGCCATAGCAGCAACCAACGCATCATCAAAATGGCCTTGTTCTTTGCCGTCAGCCGCTAACTCTCCCCAACCACCATCACGCCATTGCGACAGAACACGCCCCTCTTCCGCCTGAAGCTGAGGGGGTAGATTCGTTGGGAAGCCGTAATGTTGAAAGCCCCCCTTGGCGACCTGCTTCTTGGGTTTGATAGGAAACTCTGCATGCCGAATAAAGGTCGCGGCCTCATGCACCAGCTTGCTGTCCACAGCACCGGACACCAGCGCCTTACCCAGGCAGTTTGCGCACTTACCGCACGGCTCATGCTCGGGGTCATCAAGCGCAGAGCGTAAAAATGCCATTAGGCAACCAGGCTCATTCAAGTAAGCCTGCACTTGCTGCCACTCCTGCTCACGCAACAGGGTGAGCTGAGCAATTCGCTCTTCATCAAGCTCGTAAGGAACGGGCGTGCGGTACCACTTGCTAGCGATCTTGATCAGTGGCGCGGGGTTTTCAACGCTGAGCAGCTTTAAGATTTTCTCAATCTGCCCATGGGCGAGATTGCTGTGCTCCTCCAAATCACGCAGCGTCAGACCATCATGACTCGCTAGCACACCCAGCAAGTGCCTAACCTGGCCTGCAGGCGGGAAAGCCGAGCGCCTGAAGAAAGCATGAATCTTCTCGTCTTCCTCACCAGAGACCAGCAGACCAAGTGAATAATCGATGGCTCGCCCTGCTCGGCCGACCTGCTGGTAGTACGCAACGATAGAGCCAGGCGCCTGGTAGTGAATGACAAAGCCAAGATCCGGCTTGTCATAGCCCATACCCAGCGCAGTGGTCGCCACCAAGACCTTGATGTTATTCGCCAGTAACTCATCTTCCAGATGCTGACGGTATTGGTCACTGTTATCGAATCCTGGATGGACTACGTCACTGTGATACGACGCAGCACTAATCCCATTGGCGCGAAGCCAGCGAGCGACCTGCTCACTATCACGCTGAGTGAGCGTATACAGAATGCCAGTACCCGGCAGCGTCGGGATGGTTTGAGCCAGCCATGCCAATCGGCTCGATTGATCCGGCATGCGCAAATTCTGCAACGCAAGGCTCTCTCGGGTCAGCGTGCCACGCACAATCTGGATATCGCCAAACTGCGCCTGGATATCCCGAACCACTCGGTCATTGGCTGTAGCGGTCGTCCCCAGAACAGGGGTATTGGCTGGGAGGAAACGCAGGATGTTGACGATGCGCCGGTAGTCCGGCCGGAAATCATGCCCCCAGTCGGAAATACAGTGCGCCTCGTCAATCACCATCAGGCCAATTCGGTCCGCAATAGGCTGCAGAATGGTTTCCATAAACCCTTCGTTCGACAGCCGTTCCGGAGAAATCAACAAGCAATCAACCTGATCGGCAAGCACCGCCTGCCGTGCCTGCTCCCATTCATGGGTGTTGGTTGAGTTGATGGTTACAGCGCGAATTCCCAAGCGGCCGGCGGCCTCGATTTGATTACGCATCAGCGCCAGCAAAGGCGAGATGATAATGGTCGGCCCCAGCCCTCGATCTCGCAGAATCCGCGTACTGATAAAGTACACGGAGCTCTTCCCCCAGCCTGTGCGCTGGACAACCAGCATCTTCTTGCGCTGGTTGACCAGGGCATCAATAGCCTCCCACTGCCCATCCCTGAAAACGGCTGCCGCATTACCAATCGCGACTTTCAGCAGCCTCTCAGCATCATCCAGTTGCATCCCTATATTCCTTTAAGTCAATTCATCCCAAAGATGCTGCATCAAATATCCAGTGCGCTTTGGCGGCCGATATGGCCGGTTTCCTGACTGGCCTGTTCGATACCAAGCCAAGCGCCTTGCAGTTCGTTATACGCGCGCGCCTCTTCGGCCCAGCCTTGGCGTTCGCAAAGGGTGTAGAGGCGATAAGTCAGAGCGGTGAGGCCGGCCGTTTTGTCAGGCATGCGTGCAAGCAGTTGACCCGCGGCGGTTTCACCGTCCTGGTTCAGTGCACGAACCAGCTGGTGCAGGGCTTCCCACACCGGCACACGATTGTCATCTTCTGGCGACCAGTCGAGAGGCATTTCGGCCCACTTGAGCAGGCGCAGGTTGCCGCTGGCACTCTCCACCACACCGGCATCTACAAGGCCGTTGACGCTCGTGCCTTTGGCACGTGCCAGTACATCAGCATCGCCGTACTTACCTTCGGCCCAGCCGTGCTGCTCAAACCAGGCGAGGCAGAACTGGGTGTCGTGGTCGAAATCATCTTCGCCAATAAAGCGGTTGATCAATTGCAGGGCACTGCGCACAGTCATCGGTGAGCCGTCTGCTTCCAGCACGGCGCTGTACTTGCTGAAAACTTCCATACCAGGACCGATTATCGCCTGGGATAAATCCACCGGGGCCACTGGCGAGTTGATACCACCGCGGGTCATGTCCAGCAGCGCATCCGGCAATGTGGCGTTAAGCTCTCGGATAAATTCGCGTCGCGAAATGACAGGGGCATCGCTGGCACGAGGCCGGCAAACAAGTACGATACTGGAAGCCAGAGCATTAGTACCCTTTCCAACTAGTCGGCCCGCCCCCTCAGTTCTCATCGGCCATGTGCCGGTAAGAGCAAAACCTGCTTTGAGTACAGCGGCTAGAAATGTTTCCCAACCAGTACTAGAGGTGCCAGCTTCAGCCTTAGTCTCCGCCTGCTTGAAGGCATAGTAAATTGTAACTGGGAAAGCAGGATGTGCAGACTCAGCCAAATTATGCATAGCGGCGGTCATACCACGGAGGAAAAAGTCTTCAGCTTTCCCTTTAGTACCATGGCGATAGGTTAATGCAACTAGCTCCTCTGCTTTAGGGACGGCAAGAGTAGCGTAAAGATCAGGAAAAATCCCCTTGAGAGATCGCCTTAACCATACGTAGAAAAAATCTGATAAATCCGCATAGCCAATATTGTCATAGTAAGGCGGATCTGTGGATATCAGTTTACCGGAACTTATTTTTTGACCTTGAGCATCCTGTTGATATACATGACCACGTCCATTTAATGGAAGCTCACAAATGGCCATGGCACCTTTATCAATTGCAGCCGCAAAGCTACCTCCAGCGTCAGCAAAAGGGTTGGCCTCTGCAAAATCCCACACCATAGGAATTGCCTGACGAGCGAAGGTCTCACGAAAAGCACCGCGATCACTCATCCATGATGCTGCGGTAGAACCAATATTGCTTACTTTACTGATTGCAAACGCTAGATATAGTCCAACTGCCTCCGCATAAGCCGTCGCACCAACACCACCATCATTCAGACCAACTCCAGTATCATTCATACCAGAAGCTATAGCGTCCTCACGAACTCGAAGAATGGCCTCTTTAACTAAGTCAGAAAATGTAATTAATGACAATAACTGTCGCGGAGTAAATAAGTCAGCAGGTGTATTCAAACCAAAATTTCTACACCAAACGTCCCTTGGATTTGGAGACAGTTGAAGATCCAGAAAACCAAGATCAACGCCCTGAAGATTAGGAAGAGGGACATTACACACTGACAAGTAGACACGCTCTCTTCTGCCTTCACAGACCATTGCAATTGGTACAGAGTCAATACCTTTATTTACACCTTGCTCGGCAGTATAATTTCTAGTCGTTACACTGCCACAGCATGCACACTCAAAAATTCCGGACATTCCACGCTTATAACCTTTTTCAGGCTCACCCAGCGCAGAATCAAAATCTTTGCCAACAATAAATTTTATGTCACCCGAATCACTTACTTTGGGATTTACATAGATCTCTTGCCCTTTTTTCGATGACAACATGAAAGTTGAAAGCAAGGGCATTTTCTTTCCACAGGCAGGATTAGGACATTTAACTATCCGAGTCCACAGCCAAGCGATTACAGTAAGTTTTTCTCCTTGATATTTCGACAGCTCCGGTCGCTCGGCGACCATTTCGGCACTCACTTCGACTTGCGGGTACAGATGACCAATACGCTTCTGGGCTTCTTCACGCATCCAAGCACCATAGCGACGAACGTCCTCTGCCAACCCTTTGGCACCTGACCAATCCTCAAAGACATCACGAGTAGCGCGCTTTTTGCTGCCCTTATCTGCATCTATATCCGGCCCAACCGGAGCACGACCAGCGAACTTGGGCGGAATCTCGATCATCGCTTTGTTGATGGTCACCGCCACTGGATTAAGGTCGGAGGCGTAGCTTTCCAGCCCGAGGCGCTGGGCCTCCAGAGGCAGCGCTCCACCGCCCGCGAAAGGGTCATGAAAACCTGGTAGCTTCTCCGGATTGAACATCTCGGCAGCCTGTGGATGACCTTTGTTAAGCTCACAGGTCTCACGCCAGCTCTTCCAAATCTCCGCGCGCGCGCGCTCCAGCACTTGTTCGTTGTTGCTATTTTCCCAAACGACAAGGTCCTCGATGATCTTAAAGAGACGTTCACGCTCCGCCGCCGCCTTTTCCTTATTCACCCCTCGGCCCAGATGACGCTCGTAGCCAGGGTCGTTGACCATCTGCGCAAAAATCACCGCCCGCGCCGCCGCCAACGGCCGCCGCGCCCACCACAGGTGCAAAGTACTGGGATGACCATGACGGATCGACTTTTCACGAGCAGCCGCGACGTTAATCGCATCCAGCGGCAGAGCGACTTCGATGAGTTTTTTGGGGGTTTTGATGGGATATGTCATATCAATTCCGGTGCATACCGACGCAAGGCATCTTCGGCAATATGGCCAAAGAACTGGCGGGTCAGGCTAAAAAAAGGGCTTAGAGCACGATTGCGCGGAGTCAAATCAATGGAAGCGAGACACTCCAAATCCATTTCATTGGTAACGTGGTCAGTAAACAGGTCGTCTAGCTCACCCCACCAATTGCGGCGCTTAGAAACAAGGTACGGGCTGTTGAGATTAAGCAGGTCGATGGTGTAATCGGCGCGATCTGTATCCACAGCATCAAGCCCAATAGCTGGAACAATACGTCCGTCCGACAAATATGCAAAAAAGCGCGCACTATCTAGCTGATGCGGCGAAACAAATCGCTGCATGTCGACAGAGTTTCGCTTGCCAGGTGCATGACCACCAAATACAGCTTGCGGCTGGTTTGCTACTGGCTGTGCCGCCACAAAGGGGGCAAGTTCATCACTCTCCAATGCACTTGCGGCTAGATTTGAATAATCGAATGTACGTTGAGGATGCTGGCTTTTGTTCTCCACATGCTCTATGTGGTAACCCAAGCCCTCCAAGTCGGCACGCACCTCGCTATAGCAGCACAGTTGATACTGCTCATAAAGCAGACAACCCTGCACATCTGCCTTACGACCAAAACTGCTCCAACGGCTGGTAGCAGTTTGATGCGTCTGTGGTGGGTTCGTGTGTGACTGATTTAAATGGTATCCACCATCCCCTTGCTTTCGGATATGCCTCATCCCTTTAGCGCCCTCTGCCGCAAAATACTGCGTTGCAGTCGCTGCAGTTGTGGATGTTGCTCCCCGAAGGCGGCAATCAACTGTTGCATCAAACCCAGAGCATTAGGATCACTGTCGTATGCTCCTTGATCGATTATTTCAGTCAACCGTTCAAGATCGGACTTCTCAGCCACAGGAGGCTGAGGGTCTACTAGCATGACACTGTGCATCACATCGCCGCTTGGTTCGCCATACGTAGCAGCCAAAGGCAGACAGACAACAGACCGCCCTGCAGAATCCGTACTAATCACGCGCACGTTCTCGCGCTTGACGGTACTGAGCACCTGGGGGCTGTGCGTGGTGACAATAAATTGTGTGTTCGTGAATGTTTGCATCAAATCGGTCACGATACGCTGCTGCCACCTTGGGTGAAGATGCAAGTCCAGCTCATCGATCAATGCAATCGCTGGCAAGTCCAGCGGATTTATTCCTTGCTGGCTCAGCGGAAGACCGCGACTGTTCGCTTCCGTCATGCGCCGCGCCAAATCCATTACCACACCTAGAACAATACGGTAGCCGTCGCTTAACTGGCTGATTCTCAAAGTACGCGATTGGCCACTTGGAGCGGCGTGATCGATAACAAAGCGTAGAGGACGAATTTCTGTTCGAGGATTTTTAAAGCTTGGCAGTACTCGCTCAATAGCGTTTCGCACAATTTCCAAATCAGGATCTTTGTAATCAAAATCCCGACGTTCTTTCTGCTCGCGCCGCTCCGCATCCTCCATGGCATTGAACCATTCAAATGCAGAACGGAAACGTGCGTCAGACTCTAGCGCACCACTTAGCGCATCAAATCGAGAAAATTTCTTCTTGAACCCCCGACGACGCTGAACCTCTTCCCTAATGGCTCGATTGGTACCGTAATATGCGATGACCGGAAGAAAATATGGCTGCTGCTCTGTCTCGGCATGTGCAAGCCCTAAGGCCAACTCATCAATTTCTTTAGTACCCTTTGGCAACAAAGCCAGCAGGTGTTCAGAAAGCTCATTTTTAATATCAGATGCTGTAACTGAGCCGTCACGTCTACGACCCGTGGTCCAGATGATAGACTTCTGATCAACCGTATTTGCTTCCCAGCCCAGCATCGTAAATGGAGTGGCACGCTCCTCATTAACAACGCGCAGATCAGTATCTTTGACCGCAATGCCTTTGACCCCAGGCAATTTAGTCAAATAGCGACCAAAACCAATCGCAATCGCGTCCAAAATCGCGGTTTTACCCGCCCCATTGTCAGCAATAATGACTGTCAATCGCTTACCAAAACTCAGCGACAACTCTTCAAAACAGCGAAAGTTCTTCAGGTGAAGTTTTTCGAGCTTCATAGGCTTTCCTCCGGCTTAATCGCTCGGGATAGCAGCTCGCCCAAGTCGTAGTTAACACTAGCAATGCCAAACTCCGGCTCACTCTTGAATGGGTGCTTGATGTAGTAAGGGCCATCTGTCTGATCGCCATCCACCAGCACTATGGCGAGGATGTATTTCTCGCCCTGGTTGTAGCTGGAGAAGATCTCGTTCTTGGTCACGGTGACTGTGGTCGCGCCCTTTACGCGCCCCTTGACCTCAATATGGCGGTCATCCTTGATGCTGCCATCCGCGGCAACCGGCGGACGTGCAGTGATGTCCCAGCCGCACTTCTCGGCGGAAACATCCTTCACTACATGTCCCAGAGCCTGTTCTGCTGCAATAACGGCATGCATAGCAGCCCACTCAACACGCGAACGCGCCTCCGCATCTGCACAGAATGCTGTATCGCCTTGGCGCTGGGCCAGCAATCCAGCAGGAATCACTAGGGCTCCCCCGATCACCACAGGGGTGGCAGAGCTGACCTGTTGCATGGCTTGCAGCTCACGGGTGCGCTGCTCCAATCGGGCAGTCAACTCCTCATAGCGGCGACGTGCATTTTCTGGCTGCATGCGCGGCTGCTTGCCTGCGGCCACGTCATCACTGAGTTTGAGGTAGCGATCTGACCAGTAGTTGATTTCCTTGACCAAGCGCTCATGTACAGCGGCCAGCACGCGCTCGGCCTGACGCTCAACGCGGGTTTTCACTTCGCTGAAGTGCTCGGGCACTAGTTGTTGCGAGGCATGTTGCAGTGCGAGATTTTCCAGGTTCTGTTGCAACCAGGAGGCGCTCAGCACGTCTTGCACCAGGGCAAGCTCCTCCTGTTTGATCGGCAACAGATCCAAGTGCGGCGCCCATCCCGCATTGCTGCTTTGGCCCTGCGGATCGATTTCCACGAACTGCAGACGGCGCGAGACGATTTTGGGCTGGTCAGCAGCACTCTCACGCACGCTGTGATCGAGCATGAACAGCACTTTGGGGATCAGACTGTCATCATTGGGATCAACCAGCACTGAGCCTTGTTTGAGCTTGCCGCGATGGGCACTGAGGGTGATATCGGTCAGCGCCTGCATCAGTGGATGGCCAGGGTGGATTAGGTCAGCCATAGGCTTGCCCGGCACCCTTACCTGCTGTTTCTCGAAACAGATACGCTCGTACTGCTTGAGCACAGGCGTACGGGTTTCACCGATTACGCGGTCACGCTCACGTAATGCGGCTGGCACATGGCGAATTTCATAGCGTGCTGGTTCGCGGTTGCGTAGCTCTCCACCAACGCTGGTGAAAGCTTCATTGAAGAAAGCGCGGATGAAATAGGGCTGCAGCTTGCGGGCTTCGGCCTTCTCCATTTCCTCTTTGACGGCATACAGCTGATCGAGACTCATGTGTTGCTCGACCAATGCATTGCGACGGAGGATTTCACGCAAGTGCTCGGTGTCCAGCGCCCCATCGATGACCTGGTTTTGCCGTGCACGCACTTCAGGGGAGTCGCCGTAACGAATAGCTTCGATCAGCAGATCCTTAAGCGATACGTTGTCGAACGCCTCGCCAAGGATGTCGAACACCTTGCCGCCCAAAGCCTGCTTTTCGATTTCCAGCTTCTCGAACAATTTTTGGAATACTTCACCTTCGCGGGTCTCATTGGCAACGATGTTCCACAGGTGGCAAACCTGATCCTGGCCAATACGGTGAATACGGCCGAATCGCTGCTCCAGACGGTTGGGGTTCCAGGGCAGGTCATAGTTCACCATGAGGTTGGCGTTCTGCAGGTTAACGCCCTCTCCCGCGGCATCGGTGGCGATCAGCACCAGCACGCGTGGGTTGTGGCGAAACTCTTCCTGCACCTTACGTCTCTCATCACGGTTGGTACCGCCATGGATGGTGACGATGGCCTGCGGATCCCCAAGCATGTCGGTAATGCGTCTGACCAAGTAATCCAGCGTGGCGCGATGCTCGGTGAAGATGATTAGTTTGCGGCGATTTTCGCCGTTGTACATCTGCGGGGAATCCTGCAACAAACAGGACAGTTCTTCCCACTTACGATCACTGCCCGAAGCCACTAGGCGCTGCGCCTGTTGCTCTAGACCCAGGAGCAGACAAATTTCAGTTTCCATCTCGGCGATGGTTTCAGCCGCACTGGCTTGATCTACCAGTTGGTCAGCGTATAGCTCGTACTCGTCCGCGCTGAGTTCGTCTTCCATGTCGTCGAGGTTGTCTGGCACCTCGATGCGCTTTTTTACCAAGTACTCGCCTAACACACTGGCAACACCGCCACCGCGCAGGTGCAGCTTCTCTTCCTCGACACGATTCTCCAGACGCTTGCGGCGATTGCGCAGGGACTGATAGATCGCCTCAGGACTTGAGGCCAGACGGCGCTGCAGCTGTGTAAGGGCAAAGCCGACGTTGTTCTTGCGCTGGCCATCGAGACGATCCGCCAGGTTCATCTGGTTGCGTACGTAGTCGGTCACATCGTGATAGAGCGCGGCCTCCAGGTCAGACAGCGAATAATTAGCCGTGTAGGCGCGCCGCTCAGGGAACAACTTGGTGCCGTCGAACTTGAGCAGTTCTTCTTTGACCATGCGCCGCATCAGGTCGGATACGTCGACCTTGTGCGCACCCTCGCGGAACTTGCCATAAAAGCGGTCGCCATCGAGCAGCGACAGCCAGATCTGGAAATCTTCTTCCTTGCCGTTATGCGGGGTCGCCGTCATCAGCAGGAAGTGACGGGTGATCGAGCCAAGCAGCTCGCCCAGCTCGAAGCGTTTTGTCTTGTTGACCTTGTTACCGAAGTAGTTGGCCGACAGCTTGTGGGCTTCGTCGACGATGATCAGATCCCAGTCGGTATTCTTGAGCTTGAGCTGATAGTCCTCGTTGCGCGACAGCTGGTCGAGACGGCAGATCAGCAGGTTTTGCTCTTCGAAGTAATTGCCGGTTGCGCACTGCTCCTGCTTCTCACGGCTGAACACTTCGAACTTGATGCCGAATTTCTCCAGCAGCTCATCCTGCCACTGCTCAGTCAGTGAGCCGGGAGATACCACGAGGATGCGTCGAGCATCCGCACGCATCAGCAACTCGCGGATCAGCAGGCCAGCCATGATGGTCTTGCCTGCGCCGGGGTCATCAGCCAGCACAAAGCGCAGCGGCTGGCGCGGCAACATGGACTCGTAGACGGCGGATATCTGGTGCGGGAGCGGATCGACGTTGGAGGTGTGAACCGCCATCATCGGATCGAACAGGTGAGCCAACTGGATGCGCCAGGCCTCCAGAGCCAGCTTAAAGTCGCTGCCTGGTGCATCGAAAGCCCAGGCTTTGCCACCCTGGGCAAGTTCAAGACGGGACTCATCGCTACGAAACAGCATCTGATCGCCGTAGCCGCCCGCACTTTTCTGGTAGACGACGCTGATTGCCGAGTCACCGACCTTGTCGACGCTTACGATCTTCACCACCTCGTCGCCATGCAGGCCACGAATCTGGGCGTCTTTTGTGATGTCTTCCAGCTTGACCATTAAAGCTTCCGAGTATTCGTTAAATTGTTGAGTGTACTTGGATAATACCCTTATCGACACTCGATTGAGCTTGGCAATTTGAGGGCAAAACGAATGCTTCAGATGCAACCAAACTCTTACTGACTACCCGGTGCGCAGTCCTTGGAAATGGGTGTCTTGGCCACATCGCCACGTCCGGTGCAAATCAGGCTGATGCGCATGCCGCTCTGCAGCCCTGCAGCGTAGTTGGCATGGGCGTCATTGAGCTCGAATTGCGGCTCCATGAACTGGTTTACCCCGCCACGCAGGGTTACGTATGGATTGCCAAACAGATCGGTATTGATCGAGTCCACCACGCCAGTGACCTTGAAACGCTTGCCTTTGAACTGCTGATCAGCAGCGACTGTATTGCGGTCATACGCCTGAGCCAATTGCTGAGCGCTGACTGCAAAGAGTGGCTCAGCCGGGGCTTCTACCTTCGCCAGTTGGCTCTGTTTGCTTGAGGTAGCAGACGGCGTGCTTGCGGGGCGATCCCCTGAAGCCATCGCAACGACCATCAGCGCGAGCCAAGCAAAGCCGATTACCCGGCTGGTAGTGCTGTGCCCTTGGCGCAGCAGGAACCAAACACAGATCACCGGAAAAAGAAAAATACCGACGCCCAACCAGAAGCCAACACTGCGGCTAAGGGCTTGGGCGGGCGGTATCTGAACGGCGGCAGTCTGCTTGGCGATAGGCGCGCCACAGTGTGGGCAGGCAGCCGCTTGGTCGCTGGCCATGCGGTCGCACTCGCTGCAGTTGATCAATGCCATTTCACTACTCCTTGATTGCACTTCCTGAGCAAGCCTGGATTGGCCGGCTTGTTTGTCAGGATCAAGATATGTAGCGTGGCTTGACGCATCTAGAGTGTGCGTTCGTACAGGTAAAGTTTTCGAGCAAGTGAGGCCGGCATGAAACGCAAACAGGAAATCGAGTCCGTGCGCTGGGATCTGGCGCTGCGCTATCGCCTGATCGAAACGGTGGTGTGGTGGGAAGGACGTTTGACCACCGGACATCTGATGCAGAGCTTCGGCATCAGCCGGCAACAAGCATCGAAGGACATCAATTCCTACATCGCTGACTACGCGCCGAAGAACCTGGAATACGACAAGCATTTGAAGGGGTATGTGCCGAGCCGCCACTTCAAACCGCTGTTTATCGATGACAGCGCCAGTGCCTACCTGCACCTACTCAACCAGAATCACGACCGCGCACCGTATGTTGAGGGGCTGGCATTGGCCTATGCGCACACTGAGGTGCTGGATGTACCGGATCGCTCAGTGCGCCCGGAGGTGCTGCGCCCGCTCCTCAAGGCCTGCCGCGAGGGCCTGCGACTGGAGTGCGAGTATGTGTCTTTCACGACGCCGAGTGGCGAAACCCGGCTGATCGCGCCCCATACGCTGATCTTTACCGGCATGCGCTGGCACGTGCGCGCCTATTGCGAGAAGAACAAGGACTACCGCGATTTCGTACTGAGCCGCTTTCGTGGCGAGCCCGAGTTGATGGACGACGAAACCGAAAACACCCGTGAGCACGATCCCGGCTGGAACAACCAGGTGCAGGTCATCATTGAACCGGACTCACGCCTGAAACCCGAACAGCAAGCAATCATCGAAACCGACTACGGCATGCAGGACGGCCAATTGGTGATCTCAACACGGGGCGCGCTGGTGCAATACGTGCTGCAGCGCTACCAGATCGACCCAACCAAGGTGCATGCCAAAGCGACAGCGCAACAGATTGTAGTGATGAATTTGGATGAGCTGCAGATGTGGCTTTATCACTGAGCCCTGGGCTTAACCAATATAAGGTCGCTGTCATCGACGCCTTCACGAAGGTACAGCTCTGGCGTGGATTCCTCTGAAATGCCTTCCAGCATCAACGCGGTCTTGGCTTGTTTGAAAGCGGCTGGAATTGAACAGCCGAATCCAATAGCCGAATAAAATTGCGCTGAAAATACGCGAGCCGCTTCGTCACCAATTGACTGATTCATGCCAATAGCAGCATCAACATGTTGCGTGCATGCGGCTGCTTGGTTGAACGAGTGACACGTATTGAAGAAGACCAACCGAACCGAGTCGTAAAGCTCAAATGTGGCGACAATGCTCGCCATCGAAACCAGCTTTGCGTCGCCGTTTCGGTCTTGCAGAACGAGCTCATCCTGATCGCTGCCATGCCCACTAAAATGCACAATCGTGGGCTTGAGCTCGTTCATGTATTGCAGGATTTCTGCAGGACGCAGAGCCCATCTCGACTCAAGCTTAACTGCGTCACGATGATCAGAGAGCCTAATTTTTTGGTGAATCTCACGGACTTCTTCATCCAGCAATAGCCTGCGATCAGAGGCTGTCGCAGGATCAGTCGCAAAGAAGGCAACCTTAATTTCTTCGGGTAGCGCAGACAACTTATCAATGCGGGCAGCAGCTTCCCGGTGCAGAGAGTCATGCGTTTTCAGGCTGGACTCTACCTCTCGGAATTGTCTTTTCTGCGCCTCCTGCATTTTTTGCTGCTCCGTATTTCTTTTCTTCAGCACCTTCGCCTCTTCGCTCTCCACACGCAGCTCAGCTGTCGCCAGTTTTTTCTGCTCTGCGGCAATCTTCTTCTCCAGCTTGGCAACTTCAACCAAGTGCTTCGCCTGCAAATCTGCATACCGGGCGGCTTCTTTAAGCTTGGAAGTAGCTGTAGACAACTGTTTGGTTTTGCTGGCGGCAGATCCAGCAGCAAGAGATTTTTTCCCCGCATCAGCCGCCTTCTGAGACTCCCTGGCCTTCAGGTTCGAGAGCTTTGCTAGGGCTTCACGAATGCTGGCAACTTGGCGACGATACATATCAACACTCATAGGCGCTCCCTACAGTTTTCAAAAGCGGCGCAGCAGATAACGAGCCGAGTAGATGGCGTTAAATCAGTCCGCCTGGCCACCATAGGCGACACGAGCCAAACCCAGCATCAGGGTCAAGGCAGCTATCAGCACAAGATGTTCAGTCAGCGAACTCAGCATGATCATGGCGCATCTCCTCGGGTTTCGATGACCCAACCATAGGCATCATTAACCCCGAAAGCGATACGTAAACTTTTGGCCTGTAAACAATCCGTGCATATACCAGACACCGGCGACGAACGCGCCTTGCCTGGATAACGGAGTGCCGACTACTGTATATAAAAACAGTAACCAGGCAGCCTGTTATGAGCACCGCACTTATCCTCGGCCCACTGCAGAGCAGCAGCGCACTCCTTCCCGTCTTTGATGCACGCGTTCCGGCTGGCTTTCCCAGCCCTGCGCTTGATCACATGGAGCACAAGTTATCGCTTGATGCTCTGCTCGATCTGCAAGCTACGCACACCTATGTGGTCGCCGTGAGCGGTGACAGCATGACTGGGGCAGGCATCTTTGACGGTGACCATTTGATCGTCAGCCGCGCCATCCCGGCAAAACCGGGCCATGTGGTCGTTGCCTGCCTAAACGGCGATGTCTTGGTAAAGCGCCTGGCACAGGAACAGGGCCAGTTCATCCTGCAGTCGGATAACCTGGCCTACTCTCCGCGCTACATCCTAGAGAACGATGAGCTGACGATCTGGGGCGTCGTCACTCACAGCCTGCGGAATCACCTAACTCATGGCTGAGCCGGCATACGCACTGGTCGACTGCAACAGCTTCTACGCCAGTTGCGAGCGCGTGTTTCGTCCTGACCTGTTGCGCACCCCCATCGTCGTGCTCAGCAACAACGATCTGAGGGATTGCTTCCGTTAGTAAATGAATTACAGTCCGCACCACCTTGATAGAAGCCTGAGAAATTACATTCCAGCCTCTGAAGGGGAGTCATCTGGATGGTGTTTAAGGCTGTGAAATGAGGCTGGTGTTCGCAACAAAAGACCTTGCTGTAGCGGGTCGATCATTCGAAGGTTTCCCTCTGTTGGTTGGCGCCGACGGTTGGCCAGTGGAGCCGGCGCAATCTTTCCTTTGGCACACGCTAGTCGAGTCAGGTGAGGCACTCAGTGCTCTGACGTGGGAGGCCTATGGACGCCGTCTGTTCGACTACTTCGCCTTCCTCGAGGCCAATGGTCTGGCCTGGAATGAGGAGAGTCAGGCAGATGGCCTGAGCGTCCTGTCGCGGTATAGAGACTGGTCGAGCGGTGAGTTGGAACTAGATCCCAGCACTCTGAACAAGCGACTGAACCTAATTGTGAGGTTCTACCAATGGGCCAAGCAGCGTGATCTGATCGCAGCGCTGCCCTTTGGCGAGCGAAGGGTCAGAGCGACTCCGCATTCCGGCTTCCTCAGTCACGTAGCTCGTCCTAACGCCGAGAGTACGAAGCCCTCAGTGATGGTGCGAGAGCGTAAGCGATTGACCAAATTCCTGACCAAAGATCAGGCTAAGGTTTGCCTCGCCCTCGATGCCGATCCAAGTCACCGGATCTTGTTCCATCTGATGGTTCGCACTGGTCTTCGCTCCTGCGAGGCGCGCACTTTCCCTTTCAAGTACGTCTTTAATCCTCGGCTGAAGAAGGGCCTCCGCCCTGGGCAAATGATCAGCGTGGCTCTCGAGCCATCGGACATGCATCTCAAGTACGGCCGCCCTCGAACAATTGACGTGCCTTGGTCGCTGATGGAGGAAATGTGGTCGTACACGCTTCATGAGCGCGAAGTACGGAAAGCGGCCGGCAACGGGCGCGCCACGGCCTTGGTGCTGACAAGGGAGGGGCGGCAGTACACGAAAGACTCCATCGTCGACGTGATGAAGGCGTATGAGCGCAAGTGCGGATTTTATGTTAGGGCCCACATGCTTCGTCATACCTATGGGACTTATACCCTTCTTGCCCTGAGGAAAAGCCGAGACTTTAAAGGAGAGCCATTGCTCTATGTCCGAGACAGGATGGGACACTCCGACGTTCAAACAACGATGGTGTACCTGCATCTCATTAATCAGCTAGAGGCTCAGTCTGTCCTTGCTCATGAAGACGAGATAGACATGATGTTTATGGCCGTCTCTACTCCAAGCATCTGAGGTACTACTGTTGGCCCGAAAGAAAAACTATAAAGCTGAAATGCAATCGGTCACTAAAGGATTCGAGACCGTAGAGAATGAGCTTAGAATCGATCTTCCGAAAAATCCCCGGAATGTAACTAAGATTGATCACTCTCAGTACATTGGGTTTGGCTTTGACGCATGGGCTATTCAGAGTATTCATGTAATCAGAGCACTGGTCAATGGAGGGAATTTCTCCCTGGCCACTCTTGTAGGGTACTCCAGCAATGGCCTTCGATATTTCATGGCCTTCCTGAAAAGCGGAACGATTGATTCTCCGCCGTCAACCCCGAACAGCCTGACCAAGCGGCATCTTGAGCGATATGTTTCGTGGCTTAAGCTCAAGTATCCAAACGGGTCAACTGCGAAGAACTATTACACGTCGCTGAAGTCATTGATCATCAGCCTAATTGAATACGGATTCGTTGAGGCGGATAAAGATGATCTACTTCCAGCCGTTCCTTTCCCCCATACCGCGAAATCGACCAATGACGCGAAGCCGCTCAGTCTCTCGGAAATGCAGGGGCTCATCACTGCGCTAAAGTCAGATTTAGTAGCCATTCATAAGGGCTTATTCTCTGGAAATGACGCCGAAGCAATGACGGTCTTATTGCTGATTACTGCGGCCAGATCTGGAATTAACACTACGCCGCTTCTGGAAATGTCTAGAGATGCACTCCAGCCGCATCCATTCATCCCCAATCTTCGGCTCTTGAACACCGTAAAAAGACGCGGCAAGGGTGCTCAGAGCAAAACCATTCGACAAACTGAACTGCATGACGGATATAACCCAATTCCTTTAGATGGGGTGGCTGTTGTAAATAAGGCTTTGGCAATTTCTGAGCCACTGGTTGGGTTTGCGCCTGAAAAGCTTAAGTCGCATGTTTGGCTTTACCGCGCCGGACAGAATGGGCATGGTCATAGGGTAGTCGCGCTGGCTTCCAGTACGCTATTTCAATCAACAAAGAGTATCTGTGCGCGGCATGCTTTGAAGGACGATCAGGGCCAACCGTTGATCGTTAATCTCAGTCGTCTTCGAAAGACTATGGAAAGTAGGCTTTGGAAGCTCAGCGGCGGCGACCTACTGGAGGTGTCCGCTGTGATGGGCCATTCCCCTAGCGTTGCTGATAACCACTATTTGAAGATAAATGACGAGATCAAGGTTGAGGGTGCCACCTTCGTAGGGGAAGCATTCACCGATCAGCTGCGTGGCATCAACGTCACACCGACACCCCCAGGAGGTTGCAAAGATAGCCTCTATGGAAGCCTGGCACCCAAAGATGGCGTTACCCATTGTTCCGAGTTCATTCATTGCTTGACATGTCCTAGTTACGCAATTGTAGGGACTCTCGGAGACTTGTATCGACTGTTCAGCTATCAGCAGTTTTTGCACGCTGAGATGGAGTATTTTTTAACGGATGAGTGGGCGGCATGGCGGAAACGCCAGGGCGATTTCATCAGGCTTATTGACGAGTTTACGTCTCGAAAATTCAAGATTGAACTGATCGAAGCGGCCAAAGCCAAAGCGAAAGCGTCCCCTCATCCGTTCTGGGGATGCAAGATTGAGTTTATGAGGAAAGTTCGAGGTGACGCTCTTGTCGGCTAATCGGAACTCTAGGGCCGCCCTTAAGGCCTATGATGTGCTATTCGCGCAACCTGTAACTGCCTCGGGCCTCAGCAAGGCTGAGCGTGATGCGATAGTTATTAGTGCCATTGTTAATGATCGTGGCGAAACTCTTGTATTAAGCCGCTTTGGCGATGCTCGCTGGGATCTTCGACCTTTCTTTGATCAATCTAACGTAAACGAGGGGCACAAGTACGTCAGTTGGGATTTTAATCTCCCACCTGAGATGATTGATGACTGCAAAGCAGTTGCGTATGCATGGTTCAAGAGAGGGCTTCCAGGGTCAAAGCCACCTGTCGCACGGGGTATTACAACTCTCGTCAGTGCCAGTGTCATTCCATTTATTCGTTGGCTTAGCGATTTAGAGCTTGAACGATTTTCCGATGTTCGGCCCATACACATTAGTAATTATATTCACCATTGCAAGTCAGAGTCGTTAAGACCAATGCCTCTTTATTCCAGGCTGCGGATAATTGACTTTTTATGGATATTCTCTGCCGAAACCCTTTCCCCTCTTCAGTGTTTTCCGTGGGGGGACTCGTCCCTGTGGCGAGTCAGCGGAATTGGAGAAGCAAGGGGTACTTCGGCTGCCAATAAGAATACGGGTAGAACGGATATAATTCCGCCAGATGATCAGGCGAAGATCTTCAACTATTGCGAGCAGATCGTTCATAAGACGAAAGAAGATCTGAAAGCCACCGGAATTGACACTTTCACTCGCCGCAGCCCCAAAATGATTCGTTGCCGCGATGCTGTTTTGTACATTGCATCCATTACCAGTGGCATGCGTAACGAAGAGGTCATCGGGATTGAAGTCGGTGCGTGGCGAAAAGAGGTAGTGGATGGCGTTACTTACTGCTGGGTAACCACGACCGAGCATAAAACGGGAAAGGGACGAGTCGACTATCTTGTCCCTGAGCTTACGCTGGATGCGTTGAATCTCTTCGCCATGTGCTCAACCCCCATGAGAAGGGAGCTCGAGGCGGAGTTGAGTGACCTTGAACTGTCATGCAATTCAGTTGACTCCGCTGATCTTTTGCTTCGATTGGAGAAAGCCAGAAAGGACTCGAAGAGACTGTTCCTCTGCTTGAATGGGTACGGCAACAAAGCCGAACGTGTTGGACACATCGAAGTGCTCAGCGCCGCAGGTTCCAATGAAGCCTTCAAGCGCGTCGCAAAAGCGGCTGGAAGTGATTGGCCATTGCGGACTCACCAGTGCCGTCGCACCTATGCCCGGTGCTTCGTTGAGTCTCGCATGGGGCGTACCTCGCTCGTCTTCCTCAAGTGGCAGTTCAAACACAGCAGTATGAGCATGACTCAGCTCTATGCCTCCAACCCCCTACAGGATCTCACCCTGTTCGATGAAATCCTCCAACAGATGACGGAATTCAAGATCGATCTCATCGAGTCGTGGTTGGATGATCAGCCACTTGCTGGAGGGGCGGGTGAGAGGATCATGGAGCTACGTGCCATTCCGATCAAAGATCGGAGTGCCTTGCTGGCCCAGACAGCCCCCCATGCAAACATTCGAGCGACTGGTCATGGCTGGTGCATCGCGACAGAACGGGGCTGTGGTGGGGCTGGTTTGTATGAGGCAACCCGTTGTCCTGGCTGCAAACACTCTGTGATTGACGAGACCTTTGCCACCACGTGGCAGGGGATCTACTCGCATCAGCTGGAGCTGATGGAAATCGACGATGCCGGGCCGGCTGTAAGGCAACGGGCAAAACGTGATATGCAGGTCGCATTCGACGTAATCAGCAGCCTTGGCCTGTCTCCTTTGGACGCTCGCGACAGTGACCCAACGCGAACTTGAAGGTGCCGACTTTGACCAATAAGCCAACTGCGCAACGATCCTCCGGACGCTCCAGACAGAAGACCTCGGAGATGCTCGATAAGGTCATCGACGGCATCCTTTCAACAAACGGAAAGCTGTCCATTTCTGGCGTAGCGAAAGCGGCAGGGGTCACTCCAGGTCTCATCCACAACACCTACCCAGCCGTGGCTGAACGCATTCGTGGTCTGATGGGGAAATCAGTCCGAGCACAGCGCGATTCGAAGCACCAAGCATTGTTGAAGGAGAGGGAGCTGAACAGAGCATTGCGCGCGGAGAACGCACAGCTAAGCCAGGATCTGGCTCGACTGGCCTCAGTGAATCAGACCCTGATTCTCGAACTAGCTCAACTGAAGGGCGTAGCCACTGGTAAGGTGGTTCTTCTGAGCAGTAAGCCGGCTTCCTAGCAGCGCTGGGGTGTGCCTCACCTCACTGTCCAGAGCTGATCTAACCGTGTGGTATAGCTTGGGCCGAGCATTTCCCGACACATCCCCAGTCAGGAGTCACCGGCACCCCGCCCAGGCGGAGCGTGCCTCGACCCCACTTGGAATTGATCCGATCCATCACCTGCATGACCTTCTCAGAGGCGACGGGCTGTACGGCGGCGATCACGATGTCACGAGAGCGACCGAGCAGATTGTCTCCATGCGCGACAAGGCTGACGCAATCCTAGTGGCGGAAACCGTCAAGAAGATTGAACAACTGGGCGCCACGGCGGCAGGCCGTGGCGAAGCGAAGCGCAGCCCGGCTGTCCGCCTGCAAGGTAGATATGTGCTACTCGACCAGATGCAACGTGGGCCCGCCCCACTGATGCACAAGGGCAAATAGCAGTACCAACCTAGGGCCTTTGCAAGTGCTCCTTTGCCCAGTCAGCGGCGCTCAATGAGCGCCGCTCTTTCCACCTTCAGACCGACAAACAGAGAGCCCTGACAAACGGGAAATCGTGGGCTAACGCGCGAAGTGCGGGCGGTCACTTGCTCGCTTGCAGCGAAACGATCAGCGGACAGCTCACTGTCCCTTGGCTCGCGCAACAGTCATCAACCAGCTGCGCCAAGACCGACTCGATCCGCTGAAGATCCGCGAGTTTCTCACGCACATCCTCAAGCTTCTGCTCGGCGAGCACACGCGCTTCGTCGCAGTGCGCGCCGTCGTCCAGTCGCAACAGTCCGGCCACTTCATCAAGGCTAAAGCCCAGCCGTTGCGCGGACTTCACGAATCTCACCCGTGCGACATCCGCCTCGCCATAGCGGCGAATGCTGCCGTAGGGCTTGTCCGGTTCGGGTAACAGCCCCTTGCGTTGATAGAACCGAATGGTTTCCACGTTAACCCCGGCTGCCTTGGCAAAGGCGCCGATGGTCAGGCTTTCCACCGCGTTGTGCATGCCGCTTGACCCCGTACCTAACTACGGAAATAACCTTAACCCATCGATCAACCACTCGGAAGGATGAACGTATGTCTGAATCGCGAAATGGGCGCGGTGCACTCCTCACTGGAGGTCTGGCGGCAATCCTCGCGTCCACGTGCTGCCTGGGGCCGCTGGTGCTGATCGCCTTGGGCTTCAGCGGTGCCTGGATCGGCAGCCTCACCGTTCTGGAACCTTACCGCCCGTTCTTCATTGGCGCGGCACTGGTTGCGCTGTTCTTCGCTTACCGGCGCATTTTCCGCCCGGCTCAAGTCTGCATACCCGGTGAGGTCTGCGCTGATCCCCAGGTAAGCACCATCTACAAGCTCGTTTTTTGGGTCGTGACGGCCTTGGTGCTGGTCGCGCTCGCTTTCCCCTACATCCTCCCCTTGTTCTACTAATCAGGAGTTGGTCATGAAAAAGCTGCTTGCCGCTCTCGCCCTCATTGCCGTGGTTTCCCCAGTGTGGGCCGCCTCCCAAATCATCACCCTGTCGGTGCCGGGCATGACCTGCGCCGCTTGCCCAATCACGGTGAAGAAAGCGCTGACCAAGGTCGAGGGCGTGACCAAGGCCGAGGTGAGTTATGAGAAGCGCGAAGCCATCGTCACCTTCGACGATGCCAAGACCAGTGCGCAGGCGCTGACCAAGGCGACAGAGGACGCCGGCTACCCGTCCAGCGTCAAGCAATAGGCGGGCATTCCGATGGCAAATTCTTTCAATCTGTTCACACGGATCGGTGACAAAGCCGGTTCCGTCGGCGTGCTGGTTTCCGCCATAGGTTGCGCCTCGTGCTTTCCCGCCCTTGCCAGCCTGGGCGCCACGATCGGACTGGGCTTTTTGAGCCAATGGGAAGGCCTGTTCATCACCACGCTGTTGCCGTTGTTTGCCGGCGTGGCTCTGCTCGTCAATGCCCTCGGCTGGTTCAGTCACCGGCAGTGGCGACGCGCTGCGCCTGGCCTGATCGGCCCGGCCCTGGTGCTGGTAGCGGTGTTTTTGATGCTGGCTCACGGCTGGCGGAGCGGCTGGCTGCTCTATATCGGCCTGGCCGTCATGTTTGGGGTGTCCATCTGGGACTTCGTGTCGCCCGCGCACCGCCGTTGCTCCCCGGCGTCCTGTCCGACGCCGCCAAACCAGTGAACCTGACAAGAGACGATTCAATGAGTAACGTTATGACCGAACTGAAAATCATTGGCATGACCTGCGCATCCTGTGTCGTGCATGTGAAAGAGGCCTTGGAGAAGATTCCGGGCGTGCATCGGGCGGATGTTTCCTACGCCAGTGGGAGGGCCGAATTGAAGGTCGACGAGGCCGTAAGCCGTGAACAAATGCAGGCCGCCGTCGAGGCCCTGGGGTATCGAGCGGCGTTCGAAGACATCACGCTACCTACCCGTCCCGGCCTGCTCGATAAGGCACGGGGCTGGCTGAGCGGTGGCACTGACGCCGGGAAAGAGGGTGACAGGCTTCACGTGGCGGTTATCGGCAGTGGTGGCGCCGCCATGGCGGCCGCGCTCAAGGCGGTAGAAAGGGGGGCCCGCGTCACCCTGATCGAGCGCGGCATCATCGGCGGCACCTGCGTCAACGTCGGCTGCGTGCCCTCCAAGATCATGATTCGCGCCGCGCACGTGGCCCATCTGCGCCGCGAAAGTCCGTTTGATGGCGGACTGCCCGCCACGCCGCCGCTTGTCTTGCGCGAACGGTTGCTCGCCCAGCAACAGGGTCGTGTCGACGAACTGCGCCACGCCAAGTACGAAGGCATTCTGGAAAGCACCCCAGCCATCACCGTGCTGCGTGGCTCCGCCCGCTTCCAGGACAGCCACACGCTCAGTGTGGAACTGGTCGAGGGGGGCGAGCGCATCGTGACCTTCGACCGCTGCCTGATTGCCACCGGCGCCAGTGCGGCCGTGCCGCCGATTCCCGGACTGCAAGATACCCCCTTTTGGAACTCGGAAAAGGCGCTGGCAAGCAGCAGTATTCCGCAACGGCTCGCCGTGATCGGCTCATCCGTGGTGGCCTTGGAGCTGGCGCAAGCCTTTGCCCGGCTGGGTAGCCGCGTCACCATCCTGGCGCGCAACTCGCTGTTCTTCCGTGAAGATCCGGCCATCGGCGCAGCGCTGACGGCGGCCTTCCGCCTGGAGGGCATCGAAGTGCTGGAACAGACGCAAGCCAGCCAGGTGGCCCATGCCAACGGCGAGTTCGTGCTGACCACCAAGCACGGTGAAGTGCGGGTCGACCAACTGCTCGTCGCCACCGGACGCACGCCCAACACCCACGGCCTGAACCTGGAAGCGGCCGGCGTGCAGCTGGATGAACGCGGTGCCATCCAGATCGACCAGGGCATGCGCAGCAGCAAAGCGGATATTTATGCGGCCGGCGACTGCACCAACCAGCCGCAGTTCGTCTATGTCGCGGCGGCGGCCGGCAATCGCGCGGCGATCAACATGACCGGCGGCGAGGCAATGCTCAATCTCGACACCATGCCGGCCGTGGTGTTCACCGATCCGCAGGTGGCCACCGTCGGCTTCAGCGAAGCGGAAGCGCACCAAGCCGGCCTCGAAACCGACAGCCGCACCTTGACCCTGGACAACGTGCCGCGCGCTCTGGCGAACTTTGACACACGGGGGTTCATCAAGCTGGTCGCCGAAACGGGCTCGGGCCGACTGCTGGGCGTGCAGGCAGTGACCCCGGAAGCGGGCGAGCTGATTCAGACGGCCGCCCTCGCCATCCGCGCCCGGATGACGGTGCAGGAACTAGCCGACCAATTGTTCCCCTACCTGACCATGGTCGAGGGCCTGAAGCTCGCGGCGCAAACCTTCAGTAAGGACGTGAAGCAATTGTCCTGCTGCGCCGGGTAAAGAATGCGAGGTGCAAACATGAACATTAAGACTAATGAACTCGGCAGGGGTGACAGCCTGCGCCAGACATGGCAGGTGATCAGCTTCTGGGGGCTGCCTGCCGTTGTCGCGACGCTAACCATTCTTCTGGCAGATCGACACCCCACGCTATTCCTGGCCGCAAGCGCCGCGCTGGCGGTGATGGGTGGCGCCTGCCTGGTCAATGCCGCACGCTGCCGCCGACTTCACTGCTACCTCACGGCGCCGTACTTCCTGTTGCTCGCGCTCGGCGGGCTGCTGGCTTATGGCTTCGACCCGCATGGCGAGCAGTTCTCCAGACTGTGGCTATTGCTGGCACTGGGGGCGGCACCCTTGCTCATCTGGCTGCCCGAGCGCCTGGCCGGCCGAAAGTACCTTGGCGCTCCAGGGTGCGGAGAAGGCCGGGAGTGTCGGTGATGTAGGCCCTCTCAGCAGCCCTGATTGGCCGGGAACGCTTCGGTCTCCGTAATAGTGCTGCGAGCCAAGGACGTTATGCGAGGACTCCGTGTGCTTTTCGGTTTCGCCTGCTCTTCCGAACAACCGAACGACTCCAGCCGACAACAGATGTGCACGCTCATGAAGTTCATTCAAAGTTTTTTGGGGCCTCGCGGCCCCAGGGACACGACATTCGAGGCGGGCAGCTAGTTGGCCGCATGGGGGTGGGTCGGACTGAAAAGCCCTGATTTAGGCTGCGAAGGACGAAAAATTGTTAGCGTAACAATATCGTTAAATATCAATATGTTATGCACTACTAACTGTTAGCGTCATTCAGATACAACGACGGCTGTGTGATTGCCCGCTCTGCCGATGCCAAGCCTTTCGTGAAGATGGGCGCCCTCTTCCACGAGATTAGAGTCGACCTCAAGCGCCACGGCATCGTTGCCTTCAGCAGCAACTACGCCCTCTACGGCGATATGAGCGAGCGTGTGATGACGATCTTGGAAAGCTGCTTCCCGAGTATCGAGGTCTACAGCATCGACGAAGCCTTTGCCGATATGACTGGACTCCCTGAACCTCTGGAGTCGATAGGTCGCCAGGTACAGGCCGAAATCAGACAAAAGACTGGCATCCCTGTCGGCATTGGTATCGCCACGACCAAGACACTGGCCAAGCTCGCCAATAACGCCGCCAAGCGCTGGCAGAAGCAGACCGGAGGCGTCGTAGACATTCGCGATTCCGTGCGTCGCGACAAGCTACTCAAGGCCATGCCCGTAGAGGAAGTCTGGGGCGTCGGTCCCCGCATGCGTGCGCACCTGGAAGGCATGCAAATCAAAACCGCTTGGGACTTGGCACAGATGGATGCCTGGACACTGCGCAAGCGATTCAACGTCGTGGTGGAGAAAACTGTGCGCGAACTGCGCGGGGTGGCGTGCCTGGAGATCGAGAATGAGATCGAGCCCAAGCAGGAGATCTGCTCCAGCCGCTCATTCGGCAAGCGCCTGCGTGAGTTAGCTCCCATCCAGGAAGCCGTGACCAGCTACGCCACGCGCGCTGCTGAAAAACTGCGTAGGCAGGAGTCGCTCTGCCGACAGGTACGCGTGAGCCTGCGCACCGGGATGTTCAATCCCTCCGAGGCCAAGTATGCCAACGGTGTTCTCTGCCAGCTGCCGTACCCGACCGACGATAGCCGACTGATCATAAAGGCTGTACAGGCTGGATTACAGCAGGTCTACAGAGAGGGGTTCAGCTACGCCAAGGCCCAGGTGCTGCTCCTGGATCTGTGTCGCAAGAACGAATACACGCCGGATCTGTTTGCCCCCGAGCAACCCGTTAAAACCGAACGACTGATGAGCGCCCTGGACGCCATCAACAACCGCTGGGGACGTGGCACGCTGCAACCGGGACGCATCGCCAAGCCAGTCGAATGGGCTATGCGAAGAGAATTGCTCTCCCCTGCATACACCACCCGCTGGTCTGAATTAATGGTGGCCAAGGCGCAATAATGCACCCCGCCACCACCTCAGATTTGCTTAAACACTCACTCCCTTTCGCGCTCTTCAATTTTCGACTGGATCCAAGCAATGACCTCGCCCTCAATCCAACCAACACTTCGCGCGGTCAGGGGTACAGGCCGCGGAAATTCACCTGAGCCAATTAGTTTGTAGATCGTTGACCTGGCAAGTCCCGTGGCCAGGACGACAGAATTCAAGCGTAATACTTTCATGACAAGCCACACTCCGTTTGATTCGCTTCAGAGTTGGCTTTGACTGAGCGTCTGCAAATGAGGCACAAACCATGCTCATGTGAAGGTTCTATCTCAACGGGCGAAAAACCCGATCGTCCGCCCTTCAAGCTTCGAGTGCAGGCGCACGCCGACCATCCTGGGCCGGGTACCTCATTACCTTGCGCCTACGTAGCCGGCTCAACTGAACTCTTCATTCGGATGAACCAAAGTCGCCGATATTCAGGCTCTAGCAAAGGTCTCGCCACAGCTCATCCGACTCAACAACGGCGATGAATCGGCCGACTTTGAACCCGCCAGGAAACAATGAATCACGACTTTCCTCGTCAAGCTGGTCTATTGGCCTAAGGAGCCGCCTCTCATCACGCAGAATGACTTCAAGAGCTTCACGAGACACAACCCTGAAACCATCAACTGACTGCCCATCGAGCTCAATAGAGGTATCGACGATCCAGGCGCGCAAAGCTGCCCCCGGTTCATGACCGTTATAGCCCAGCCTGGCGCGCAGCTCTTGATCGGCCATCAGCGCACTAAGCACCGCTACCTGCTTGCGCCGCAACTGCCAAGCAGCCTTGCGCAACGTGTTGGTACGATGCAACCAGACCTCATGGGTGGTCGAGCGGATGTAGCCTGACTTGACCTCAAGCAGCAGTAGGACCCCATCCAGGTGGCAGATCAGATCCACCTCGCCGGCATCATCCTCGTCTGTCACAGCAGGCCGATACCCCACCTCAACGGTAAAGCCTCGTTGCCGAAGACTCTCGGCGAGTGCGAGCTCTACGCGCTGGGTTTCAGTCTGCATATCGGCCCGACGAGCGTTTACCCGCCGAAGGTTATTAATAGCCGCCGTCACGTTGTTCTGCTGCGCACCAACCCAAGGGAACTGAAAGCTATAGCATCCGATTTTGTAGAAGGGCTGCTCATACAGCCTCGGCGCTGGCATCCCCGGCTGCAGTTTCAATTGCTGAGAGAGCGCCTTGAAGTCGCTGGTCCAGAACGTGAGGATTGCCTTGGCCGAGCTGGCGCAGCCTTTCGGGTGTTCTTCACAGACAGTCCAGCCAGTGATCCTGCGGATCTTTTCTGGCTCTTCGGACCAGGTCATCGGGAACCGGTTTTCACCGGAAAGCATGCCATTCATGGCTAGCAGCCCCAGTGCCTGAGCAAGCACACCGGATTCGCGCAAGTGACACTGGAATGGCTGGATAAACTCTTTCTGAAAGAACACCGAGGTCAGCTCGCTCGCCAGCAGCAAGTGGTGAAGCTGGACCTGGGAGCCATCACTGAGCGAGAGCCGATCACCCAAGGAGGGTGTCCGAATTTTTGTGTAACCGGCTCATGAGCGACACTGTCGCTCCGAACCGGAGACACCATGAGCAAGACGCAACATCCCATCACCGACGAGCTGCTGGATCAGCTCCTGGCCAACTACCAGAATCCTGAAGACCTGATCGGTGCTGACGGCATCCTCAAGCAACTGACCAAGAAGCTGGTTGAGCGTGCGCTGGATGCTGAGCTGACCCACCACCTGGGCCACGATAAGCATCAGCCGGTAAGCAATCCAACTGGCAACACCCGCAACGGTTTCAGCAAGAAGAAACTCAAGGGTGAGTTCGGCGAGTTGCCCATCGAAGTGCCGCGCGACCGGCATGGCACCTTTGATCCGCAGATTGTCGAGAAGCACCAGACCCGCTGGGCGGGTTTCGACGACAAGATCCTCTCGCTGTATGCCCGCGGCATGACTGTGCGCGAGATCCAGGCGCACTTGCAGGAAATGTACGGTGCCGAGGTGTCGCCCAGCCTGATCTCCTCGGTGACCGATGCCGTAGCCGATGAAGTGAAGGCCTGGCAGTCGCGCCCGCTCGATGCGGTCTACCCCATCGTCTACCTCGACTGCATCCACACCAAGGTGCGCGAAGGCGCCGTGCGAGTGAAGGCGGTGTATCTGGCGTTGGGCATCAATCTGGCTGGCGAGAAGGAAATCCTCGGCCTATGGATCGCCCAGAACGAGGGCGCCAAGTTCTGGTTGCAGGTGGTAACCGAGCTGCGTAACCGTGGCGTGCAGGACATCTTCGTCGCCTGCGTGGATGGCCTGAAGGGCTTCCCTGAGGCTATCGAAGCGGTGTTCCCGCACACCAGCGTGCAGCTGTGCATCGTGCACATGGTCAGACACAGCCTGAACTATGTGTCGTGGAAACGGCGGGCTGAAGTGGCTGCTGACCTGAAGCGAATTTACCAGTCCAGCACGGCAGACGAGGCCGAACTGCGCCTCGGTGAGTTCGAGGCCAAGTGGGATGACGACTACCTGCCGATTGGCCAGTCCTGGCGCCGCAACTGGCCACGTATCACGCCGTTCTTCGACTTCCCGCCAGAGATTCGCAAGGTGATCTACACCACCAACGCCATCGAATCGGTGAACATGAGCCTGCGCAAGATCACCAAGAATCGCGGATCGTTTCCCAGCGACGAGGCACTGCTGAAACTGTTCTACCTGGCACTACGCAACATCAGCAAGAAATGGACGATGCCAATCCGTGACTGGAAGGCGGCGCTGACGCGCTTTACGATCAGCTACGAAGACCGGCTGCCGCAGCAGTAACCCCAACCCCGGTTACACAAAATTCTGCACACCCTCACTCGGTACGCTCAAACAGCTTCGAGTAACGAATCGCCCATCTGAGGGTTTCCGGGTTATTGCTGGCAAGGTGCAACAGCAGATCGATGCTGACTGCATTATCGAAATGCAGCATCCTGCTGAGTGCCAGGCTAGCGAGTTCGGATTGAGCAACCGCATCCGCATCAAACCAAAACAATGCCGCTGCCAGGCCTTGCGCACGCTCAAGTGCTGACTGGTTCTTACCCGACGGGCGCTGGTCGAGGAAATGATGCAGGCTTTCATCAAGAGCACGGCCCTTGCTGATCTCTGGCTGATTCCGTTCATATACCGAATGGTAATGCCGTCGGCAGCGCTCTCCATTTTCCGTCATCCCGCAGCGCCCTCTTCAGCATTTGATTCCTGGCCGGAGACTAAACCATCAACAGAAGTTCAGGGAGGAAACTCGGGAAAATCTATACAAACCGGCGGAAACGACCCAGAGAGCTCTTACGCAGACAACGTGCCCCTGCAGGCTTCACGCGCAGGTGCTGATCGTCCTTGACCAGGTACCTCATTGCCTCGCGGGTATTAGGCCGCTTCGACTGATCATCCCTATGGATCTGGCCGATGCCTAGCTTGTCGCCGTACTGATCCTTGTCGTGATTGCAGCTATGGGCATAGCCATGATCACGTGTGATCGTTTCCCACAGTTCGCTGATCTCATTCGCTTTATACGCATCCCGGCAGACTATGTTGCCATTGAAGAAGTAGGCCGCATGGATGTGATAACCCCTCCTGTGATTGCGATCTCCCTGCTCGACTGAGTAGGTGTAGCCAATCAGGTGCTCGAATATCGGATTACGGCTGTGCTCATAGATCAGATCATCCAGGTGATCGAATACCTGCTCTACGCGCTGCCTGGCCTGAGCTTCAGGGCGGTAGTACAAGTCCAGCCGGATGACCGTAGTGCGGGAGTAAAGGCTCATCACTGCATCCGAGTAGGCCGTGATCTCCTTCGCTTGCTTGCGCGCCTCATAGGCTCGATCACCAGCTTTGCGCTGATACCACCGCTGACGAGTCAACTGACGGATCCGCTCGGTCAGGACGTTCATGCTCTGCTCATGACTGAGCCAGTACGTCCCCGTCTCGCTCAAGCAGACAGGACCATTGGGTGAACGCTGAAGACCGATGTCGTCACAGGCCTCCCGGAACGCTAACAGGTGCTCGCTGTAGTCGTATGGCACTCGATCATCGAACAGGCTGCACATCTGCTGCACGTTGGTGAAGTGGTGGGACAGTCTGGTCTGCTCGACACGCTCATAGCCTGACCGTTTGTGCGTGATCCGGAATGCTGGTGTATCGCTGTGTTCGATAGCCTGGACGAGTGCTTCGATTTTCAGGGCTATGTCGGACTGTGAGAGGTGGGTGTTGTGCTTGCGGTTGTTCATGGTTCAGTACCTGGTTGGTTATGTCGCATACCAAGTACGTGATGTGTTTATTTTTACTGGTCTTCTTTCCCTCTGGTGGTAGTCAGTGGTGATGGGCAGCGATGATTGCTATTGATTGGTAATAATAGATAGTTATTAGCTATATAAATAGATGCAGCCATGGCTACCTCCGCTCCTCCCGATCAGGTCGGACAATGGGGAGTAACATTGCCGAGCCTGTCGAGAGATATTCCGGATTGAGCTTTGGGAGAGTTAGCTGAGTGGTGCTCAGGCTTAGCAGAGCCGCAAGACGGCCTAAGCGGTGACGAGGCGGACGTGAAAAATCAGATTAGGGCTAACGGTGACCCAACGGTGACCAAAACGCAGAATTCTGACCAGCAGCTGAAAACCAGCAGGCATAAAAAAATCCAGTCACCGCTAAGTGACTGGATTTTCTAGGGTTTTTTGGTCGGGACGGAGTGATTCGAACACTCGACCCCTTGCACCCCATGCAAGTGCGCTACCGGGCTGCGCTACGCCCCGACGATGCTTTCGGGTGACCGAAAGCGGGAGGAACTATACATTAAG
>Ga0209699_100203_pt1 | contig 55975 bp, 52 predicted proteins | sample SynthPrep_1_END__FD_187204 | JGI IMG/M metagenome (GOLD analysis project Ga0209699, IMG submission 187204) | Synthetic microbial communities from Ohio, USA - SynthPrep_1_END_DS7_MetaG (SPAdes) (version 2) | ecosystem: Engineered > Bioreactor > Aerobic > Activated sludge | place: USA: Ohio...
CCCCGCGCCTCCGCCGCGCCGGCGGGCGGCGGAGGCGCGGGGAGGCGGGGGAAGGGGAGGTTCAGGTGTCCGGCTGCAGCTTCACTTTCATCCAGCCTGGTTCGCGCTTGTCGAAGGCGGCGTAGGCCTCGGTGGCCGAGGTCAGCGGTTCGCGGCGGGTAAGGATGGCTTCGGGGTCGATCACGCCGGCGCGCACCAGCTCCAGCAGCTCGGGGATGTACTTGCGGTGGTTGCAGTTGCCCATGCGCACCGTGAGGTTCTTGTTCATCGCCGCGCCGATGGGGAAGACCTTGTCGGTGGGCGGGTAGACGCCAATGATGGACAGCGTGCCGGCCTTCGCCAGCGCCCGCACTGCCCAGTCCAGCGCCTGCGCCGGGGCATCGCCGGGTTGCCAGTTGCCGGCGTCGGGACGGGCGTGGGGGGCGAGCCGGGCGGCCAGCGCTTCCTGTTCCGGGATGGCGGGGTCGGCGGCGGCGGGGCCGTGGTGGGCATGCACCGCGTCCACACCCACCGTGTCGATGGCGCAATCCACCCCGATGCCGCCGGTGAGCGCCAGCAGGGTGGCCACCGGGTCTTCGGCGTCGAAATCCACGATCTCGGCGCCCTGGGCGCGGGCCATTTCCAGGCGGTCCGGCACCGCGTCCACGGCGAAAATGCGGCCGGCATGCATCAGCCGGGCGGAGGCGATGACGAACTGGCTCACCGGGCCGCAACCGAACACCGCCACGGTGTGGCCGGGCTTGATGCCGGCCATGTCGGCGCCGAAGTAGCCGGTGGGGAAGATGTCCGACAGCATCAGGGCCTGCTCGTCGCTCACCGCGTCCGGGATCTTCACCAGGTTCACGCTGGCGTAGGGAATGCGGGCCTTCTCCGCTTGCAGGCCCTGGAAGGGGCCGGTCTGCTGCGGCCCGCCGTAGAAGGAGGTGCCGGCCTGCTTGCCGTTGGGATTGGCGTTGTCGCACTGGGCGTAGTAGCCGGCGCGGCAGTAGGCGCAGAAGCCGCAGGCGATGGTGGAGGGGATGACGACCCGGTCGCCGGCCTTGAGGTTGCGCACGCCGGGGCCGATCTCCTCGACCACGCCGGTGCCCTCGTGGCCGAGGATGGTGCCCGGCTGCAGGCCTTCCATGGTGCCGCGGATGAAATGCAGATCGGTGCCGCAGATGGCGCTGGTGGTGAGGCGGACGATGGCGTCGGTGTCCTGCTCGATCACCGGGTCCGCGACGTCCTCCAGGCGAATGTCGCCGATGGCGTGGAATACGACAGCCTTCATGATCTTCGGTCTCCAGTGGGAATGGTCCGGGCCGCCCGCCGGAGTGGGAAAAGGGGAGGGAAAGCAAAAGGGGAGGGAAAGCGCAGCGCTTCCGGCGCCGGGCAGCAGGAGCGGGCGGTGGCGGTCTTGCCCGGCCTCGGCAGAAGTGCAGCAAGCGACGTGCCGTTGGCGGCTTGCGCGCCACCGGCAGCGCCAGCGCATTCGCCGCTGGCCGTATTTACATCCAGCGGAAAGAACTACAGCGGGCGATGATGGACCGGGGCGCTGCGGCGCCTTGCCGTGGCCGTGCATTGACCGTCTCCGGCCATCAAAGCAATAATAAGAAGCATTCCTAATTAGCCAGCGAGGCCGACGCAGTTCAAGGGCTCAGCCAGCCAGGACCTCCCGGAGAACCCGCTTGAGCCACGCCACTGCTTCCCCCGACTCCGTCGCCCGCCTGTACGCCGGGCACCATGGCTGGCTGGTTGGCTGGCTGCGCCTCAAGCTGGGCTGCCAGCAGCAGGCGGCAGATCTCGCCCACGACACCTTCCTGCGCATCCTCGGCGCTCGCCAGGCGGCGCTCGCCGAGTTGCGCGAGCCGCGCGCCTACCTGACCGCGGTCGCCCGCGGGCTGGTGGTGGACCAGTACCGCCGGCGGGACCTGGAGCGTGCCTACCTGGAAGCGCTGGCGGCCGAGCCGGAGCAGTTCTCGCCCTCGCCCGAACAGCGTCAGCTGGTGCTGGAGGCCTTGATGGAAATGGACCGGCTGCTGCAGGGCCTCTCCGCCAGGGCCCGCGCCGCCTGGCTGTACAGCCGCCTCGACGGCCTGCCGCATGCCGAGATCGCGGCGCTGCTCGGCGTTTCGGTGCCGCGGGTGCGGCAATACCTCGCCAAGGTGGCGCGGCAGTGCTACGAGTTGCGCTTCGGCAAGGTGGAATGAGCCGATGCAGGACAGGAAGGACGACGAGCGGCCGGTATCCGGCCGGGTGCTGGACGAAGCCATCGCCTGGCAGCTGAGGCTGGACGACGGTGATCCGGCGGACGAGGCGGCGCTGCGCAACTGGCTGGCGGCGGACCCCGACCACGCCCGTGCCTGGCGCCAGCTGGCGATGATAGATGCCGGCGCCGTCGCGCTACGCCCACATGCGCCGCTGCGCGGCATCATCGGCCGGCCCCGCCGGGCCTCCGGCTGGAAGCGCGGCGCCGCCGCGATGGCGCTGGTGGCGGCCATCGGGTTGGGGCTGGCGACGGCGGATCGCTACCAGCCGCTGGATGGCCTGTTGGCCGACTACCGCACCGGCACCGGCGAACGGTTGACGGTGACCCTGCCGGACCAGAGCGTCATCGTGCTCAATGCCCGTTCGGCGGTGGACCTGGCTTTCGACGCCCACACCCGGGCGATCCGCCTGCGCAGCGGCGAGATCCACATCAAGACGGCCAGCCGCAATCCGGCCGAAGCGCGGCCCTTCGTCGTCATCACCGCGCAGGGTAGCCTGCGCGCGCTGGGTACCCGTTTCCTGGTCCGGCAGGAGGAGGGGACGAGCTGGCTCACCGTCACCCGTTCCGCGGTGCTGGCGCGGCCGGCGGGATGCGCGCTGGAGAGCACCGCGGCCTGTGCCGGGGAGCTGCGGGTGGAGGCGGGCCAGAGCCTGCAGATGGGCGCGGGCGCACCGGGCGCGGCTGTGCCCGCGAAGGCCGACAGCGACGCCTGGAAGGACGGCATGCTGGTGGTGGATGGCGAGCCGCTGGCGGCGGTCGTCGCCGAGCTGGCGCGTTACCGCCCCGGCTTCCTGCAGGTGGCGCCGGAAGTGGCCGCCCTGCGCGTCACCGGCACCCTGCCGCTGGACGACGGCGAGCGGGCGCTGACGGCACTGGCGGCCTCGCTGCCCGTCCGCATCGTCCGCCGGGGAGACTGGTGGGTGCGCATCGAGGCGCCGGAGCGATGATTTTTTTCGCGGCCCTCTATCACTTTTGCCAGCTGCTTCGGCAAACAGGGAAAGCACCCTCACTCCTTTCCCTTCCGGAGCCCGCCCGATGCATCGCCAGCCCCCTCATTGCCGCGCCACCCTGCGCCCCGCCGCCCTGGCGCTGATCCTCGCCCTGAGCGCGGCGGCACCCGCCACTGTCCTGGCGCAGGCCGGCGCCGCCAGCAGCCGTGACTATGACCTGCCTGCCGCGCCCCTTGCCACCACCCTGAACACCATCAGCCGCGGGGCAGGCCTGGCGCTGACGGTGGACAGCGCCCTGGTGGGCCAGCGCCAGGCCGCCGCCGTGCGCGGCCGCCTGAGCCCGCAGCAGGCCTTGCGCGCGGCGCTTGCCGGCAGCGGGCTGGAACTGGTGGAAGGCGCCGCCGGCGTCTATACACTACGCGCACTGCCGACGCCGGTGCCGGCGTCCGCGGCCAGCCGGGAGACGACGCTGGCGCCGGTCACCGTCAGCGCCGAGCGCGCGGGCGACGGCAGCGCCGAACTGGGCTATGTGACGAAGACCCTCTCCGCCGTCGGCCCGTGGGAGGGCCGCGAGCTGCAGGACACGCCCTACGCCATCAGCGTGGTGCCGGCCGAGCTGATCGAGAACATCCAGGCCATCTCGCCCGACCAGATCTTCAAGATGAACCCGACCACCCAGCTGAGCTGGCCGACGCTGCAGAACGACAACCCCTACGTCTACCTGCGCGGCTTCCAGAGCTCGACCTCCGCCCGCAACGGCCTGCCGCGCGACGTCTACGGCCACGGCACCTCCACCGAGGATGTGGAGCGGGTCGAGATCCTCACCGGCCTGTCAGGCTTCCTCTACGGCGCGGGCAATGTCGGCGGCCTCATCAACTACGTCTCCAAGCGGCCGACGAAGGAGCGCTACAACTCGGTCACCCTCGGCTACACCGGCGGCGAGAACTTCTACCTGCACGGCGATTTCGGTGGCCCCATCGACGCCGACGGCCGCTTCGGCTACCGCATCAACGCGGTGACCCAGGATGGCGAGACCGGGGTGGACCACTACAAGGTGCACAAGGATTTCCTCAGCGCGGCCTTCGACTGGCATCTGACCGACGACCTGCTGCTGCAGGTGGATGCCTCGCGGCGGGAATTCCGCAGCAGCCGGCAGCCATACTGGTATATGGCCAGCGGCGTGGCCCGTCCCTCCGCCCGCTCGCTGGACCCGACCGAGCTGTGGTCCCAGCCCTGGGCCTATTCCGATGTGGACAGCAACCGTTTCGGCGCCAACCTGAGCTGGAAGCTCAGCAAGCGCCTGGCCCTGCGCGCCGGCTACCTGAACCAGTACGACGTGCGCGAATACGCCGCCGCGGACAATACCGTGCAGGCGAACGGCACCTACAACCAGAGCTCCACGCTGATCGCGCCGCAGGAGCAGAAGACCAAGGCCTACAACGCTTTCGTCGACTTCAGCTTCGCCACCGGCCCGGTGCAGCACAAGCTCACCGCCGGCTACATCAGCACCAGCTGGCGGCGCTACGACTACGTCCTCAATGGCGCCACCGCGACCACCTTGAACGGCGCCAGCCTGGATTCGCCCACGCATGTTCCGGAGCCGGCCTGGGGCGTGGTCGGCAAAGGGCAGAAATGGGAGCGCCTGGCCTATCGCAAGACCAGCGTGATGGTGGGCGACGACATCGCCTTCAACGACCAGTGGTCCCTGCTCGCCGGCGTCAACCGGGCGACGGTGGATAACGACATGACCTGGGCCAGCCCCAGCGCCACGCCCACCCACTACCGCAAGAGCGCGACCACGCCGACGCTGTCGCTGATCTACAAGCCGCAGGACTACCTGACCACCTACGTCAGCTACATGGAGTCGCTGGAGCCCGGCGGCGCCGCCAGCGACACCTACGGCGGTTACGCGGTCACCAACGCCGGCGCGGTGCTCGACCCGCTGGTGAGCGAGCAGGTGGAGCTGGGCGCCAAGGCCACGCTGGGCGGCATGCTGCTCACCGGCGCGCTGTTCCAGATCGACAAGAGCCTGCAGTACTACGACGTGTCCGACCCCACCCGCCCCACCTACGTGCAGAGCGGCCGGCAAGTGCATACCGGGCTGGAGCTCACCGCCACCGGCAACCTCACCCGCAACCTGACCCTGATCGGCGGCCTCACCCTGATGGAGGCCCGCGTGCGCAAGAACAAGCAGAGCCCGGCGCTCGAGGGCAAGCGCCCGGTCGGCGTGTCCGAGCAGATGGCCAAGATCTATGCCGAATACCGTATCCCCGGTTTCGAGGCCATCACGGTGAACGGCGGCATCAGCTACACCGGCAAGTTCTACGGCGACAACGCCAACACCGATAAAATGCCCGCCTACACCCTGCTGGACGCCGGAGTGCGCTACCTCACCGCCATGGCCGGCTACCCGCTGACGCTGCGGCTGAACGTCAACAACCTCACCGACAAGCGCTACTGGGTGAACCAGTACTACCTGGGCGACCCGCGCACCGTGTCGCTGTCGGCCAACCTCAAGTTCTGATTCAGCCCATGCCTTCCTCCGCCAAGTCCGGCACGGCCCGGTCCAGCACGGCCCGGTCCAGCACGGCCCGGGCCCACACGGCCCGGGCCCAAACGGCCCGGTTGGACGTTCTCTCGCGTCTGCTGGCGGCCGTCGCCGGCGGCTATCTCGCGGCCACCGCCGTGGCGATGGCCCTCGCCGCGCTGTGGCCGGGCCCGCGGGCGGAGGGGGTGATGGCGGCCACGCTGCTCAGCTTCGCCCTTTACGCCGGCGCGGTGATGTGGGCCTTTGCCGCCCGCCGCGCCCGCAGCGCCTGGTACGGCCTGCTCACGGTGGCCGCGGCCGGCGCCCTGCTGGCGCGCTTCTTACCCTGAACCCTGATGAGATCCCCGCAATGAGGTCCCCGCAATGAGGTCCCATTTCCGCGCCTGCATGGCCTGGCTGCACACCTGGACCGGGGTGGTGTTCGGCTGGCTGCTCTACCTGGTGTTCCTCACCGGCACCGCCGGCTACTTCGACACCGAGATCGACCAGTGGATGAACCCTGGGCTGACGATAGCCCGGCCCGGCCAGGCCCAGGCGGAGTATGCCGAGCTGGCGCTGGCCCAGCTGCACCAGCGCTCGCCGGAGGCGGAACGCTGGTTCATCGTGCTGCCGGTGGACCGCAACGACCCGCTGCCGCGCATCATCTGGCGGCCGCCAGCGCCCGCGGCCGGTGGCTCTGCCTTCCTGGACCCGGCCACCGGCCAGCCGCTCACCTTGTCGCACAGCTACGGCGGGCAGCTCCTCTACCGCATGCACTACGAGCTGCACTACATGCCCAGCGCAGTCGGCATCTGGATCGTCGGCGTCGCCGCCATGGGCATGCTGGTCGCCCTGATCACCGGGGTGGTGGTGCACAAGAAGATCTTCACCGACTTCTTCACCTTCCGCCCCGGCAAGGGGCCGCGCTCCTGGCTGGATGCGCACAACGTGCTGTCGGTGACCTGCCTGCCATTCTTCCTGATGATCACCTACTCGGGCCTGATCTTCTTTGCCTTCACTTACATGCCGCTGATCGCCGCGGCCAGCTACGGCGACACCCCCGCCGGCAGGCAAGCCTTCAGGGCGGAAGTGTTCGAGGGCGGCGACACCTATCCCCGCGCCGGCCGGCCGGCGCCGCTGGCCGCGCTTGGCCCGATGCTGGCGCAGGCCGCCGCGCGCTGGGGCGACGGCAGGGTCAACGGCATAGACATCCGCCAGCCCGGCGACGCCGGCGCCCGGGTGATGCTGTGGCAGGGCGAACGGACGCCGCTGCGGCGCAGCGAGATCATGGTTTTCGACGGCGTCAGCGGTGAACTGCTGGAAACCCGCCCGGCGGTGCCCGCCGGCGCCAAGGCGGCGCATGATCTGCTGCTCGGCCTGCACGAAGGCCTCTTCGCCAACCTGCCGCTGCGGCTGCTGTACTTCGCCTCCGGCCTCGCCGGCGCCGCCATGATCGCCACCGGCCTGGTGCTGTGGACCACCAAGCGGCGGCAGCGCGCCGAGCGCGGCGGCGAAAGCCCGCATTTCGGCCTGCGCCTGGTGGAGCGGCTCAACGTCGGCACGGTCATCGGCCTGCCCATCGGCATCGCGTGCTATTTCTGGGCCAACCGCCTGCTGCCGGAAACCCTGGCCGGCCGCCCGGCCTGGGAGGCGCACATGCTCTTCCTCGGCTGGGCAGCCATGCTGCTCCATGCCGCTTCGCGCCCGCGCCAGCGCCTGTGGGCGGAGCAGGCGGCGGTGGCGGCGCTTGCCTACCTGCTGCTGCCGGCGCTGAACGCGATGACCTCCGGACGGCACCTGGTCGCCAGCCTGGCACAGGGCGACGCCGTCTTCGCCGGCTTCGATCTCGCCATGCTGTTCATCGGTGCGGCCTGGGCGGCGGCCGCCTTCAAGTTCCGCCGCGCCGCCGGCCGGGCACAGGCCGGCGCGGAGAGAAGGGCCGAGAGCCGGCGGATGGCGCCGGCCAGCAACTGACACCGCGCCCGCGCTTCCGCCTGCGGTGGCGGAGGGGCGCGACGCGTCCCCGGTTTGTTGATCGGGGAGCAGGGGCACGCCGGGCCGCGGCGCGAGGCTCAGCGCCCGCGCGCTTCCAGGTGTCGGCTGGCGCGCGACAGCGCGTAGCAGCCCAGCCAGTAGATGGCGCCGATGAAGAGATAGCCTTCCAGGTGGTAGCTGCGCCACTGCGGATCGCCAGACAGCGCCAGCTCCAGCGATCCGGTGAGTTCATAGAGGCCGACCACCACCACCAGCGAGGTGTCCTTGAACAGGTTCACGAAGCTGTTGGCGATGGAGGGCGCGGCGGCACGCAGCGCCTGTGGCAGCAGGATGTGGCGCTGGGTGCCCCACCAGCCCAGGCCGAGGGCGGCGGCGGCCTGGCGCTGGCCGTCCGGCACCGAGGCCAGGGCGCCGCGTATGGCTTCGGCGAGGTAGGCGGCGGCGAACAGGGTGATGGCCACCTGCACCCGCAACAACACGTCGGCCGACAGGCGCGGCGGCAACAGCAGCGGGACCAGGAAGGAGGCGAGGAAGAGCGCCGGCACCAGCGGAATGCTGCGCACCGTTTCCACATACACCGCGCACAGCGCCCGCACGGCCGGTAGCGGCCCGCTGCGGCCCAGCGCCACCAGCAGCGCAAGCGGAAAGGCGGTGGCGATGCCGGCGGTGGCCAGCAGCAGCGTCAGCGGCAGGCCGCCCCACAGCTCGGTGGGTACCGCCGCCAGGCCGAAGGCGCCGCCGCCCATCAGCAGCAGGAAGCCGGCGGGCGCCAGCACCCAGGCGGCGCCCAGCCACGGCCATAGCCGCAGGCCGGGCTGGCGCCGGATCAGCGCTGGCGCCAGCAGGCTGAAGACGATGGCGGCCAGCAGCAGCGCGGTGGCGCACAGCGGCCGCCATTGCGCCTCGTAGGGATAGCGGCCGAACAGGATGGGCCGGTACTTCTCCGCGACCATGCCCCAGCAGGCGCCTGCCGCCTGGCGGCAGGCTTCGGCGTCGGCGCTCCATACCGCGCCGCTCACCGCCCAGCGCAGCGCGCCCGGCAGCAGCCAGGCGGCGGCGAGCATTATCAGCACGGTGGCGAGGGACGAGGCCGGGCCGTCGAACAAGCGGCTGCGCAGCCAGGGCAGCAGGCCGATGGTGGGGGTGGGCGGCGGCGGGCGGTTCATCCGAGGGCCTCCGCCCTGGCGGCTTGCTTGCGGGCCGGGCGCGCGTGCCGTTTTGCCGCGAGCCGGGGCCGGGCGGCGCTCAGCCGCAGGCAGCCTGCCATTGCCGCTGCGCCGGGCCTCATGCCCGCTCCCAGTGCCGCAGCCGGCCTTCCAGTGCGTGGGCGATGGCGATGCCCACCGCGCACAGCAGCAGATACACCGCCAGCACCACCGCGATGCACTCCACCGCGCGGCCGGTCTGGTTCAGCGTGGTGTTGGCGATGGACACCAGCTCCGGGTAGCCGATGGCCACCGCCAGCGAGCTGTTCTTCAGCAGATTGAGGCTCTGGTTGGCCAGCGGCGGAACCAGCATGGGCAGCGCCTGCGGCAGGGTGACCAGGCGCAGCGTCTGGCGCGGCGTGAGGCCGAGCGCGGCGGCAGCCTGGCGCTGGCCGGCGGAGACGGATTGCAGCCCGCCGCGCACCGATTCGGCGATGTAGGCGGCGGTGTAACCGGTGAGGCCGATGAAGAGGGCGAGATACTCCGGCGACAGGTGGGCGCCGCCGGTGATGGCGAAGCCGCCGCGCTGCGGCAGGCTGAGGCCGCCGTCGACATACCAGGGCAGGGCCAGCCCGCCGCTGCCGAGGAAGACGTGGGGCAGCAGTTCGATGGCTTCCGCCGCCGGCGGCAGCATGGCCGTCAGCAGGTAATACCAGGTGAACAGCTGCAGCAGCAGCGGGATGTTGCGCAGGGTTTCCACGTAGGCGGTGCACAGCCCGCGCAGCAGCGGATTGCGCGCCAGCCGGCCGATGCCGACCAGGGTGCCGAGCAGCAGCGCGGCGAGGATGGCCGGCAGCGCCACCCGCAGGGTGTTGGCGAGGCCGGCGGCGAAGGCCTTGAGGTAGGACTCGGCCGGATCGAACTCGAACACGCCCTCCGAGATCCAGAAGCCGGCCGGCTGGGTGAAGAAGTCGAAGCCGCTGCGGATGCCGCGGGCGCGCATCTCCTCGGCGGCGGTGCCGGCCAGCCACCAGGCGCCGGCGGCGAGGGCGGCGAACAGCGCGATCTGCAGCAGCCAGGCGGCGCGGCTGGCGCGGGCTGCACTCACCGCAGCGGCGGGGCGTACATCAAGCCGCCCTTGTTCCACAGCGCGTTGGCGCCGCGCTCCAGCTTCAGCGGCGAGCCGGCGCCCAGGTTGCGCTCGAAGATCTCGCCGTAGTTGCCCACCGCGCGGATGGCGCGGTAGGCCCACTGCGCGTCCAGGCCCAGCGCCTTGCCCAGGTCCTCGCCCTGGCCGAGCAGGCGGCCGGCGGCCGGGTCCTTGGCCTTCAACTTGGCGTCTGCGTTGTCGCGGGTCACGCCCAGTTCTTCGGCCTCGATCAGCGCGAACACTACCCATTTGACGATGGCCAGCCAGTCCTCGTCGCCACGGCGCACCGCTGGCCCCAGCGGCTCCTTGGAGATCAGCTCCGGCAGGATGGCGTAGTCGTCCGGGTTGGGCGCCTCGCCAGCGCGGATGCCGGCCAGACTGGAGGCGTCGGTGGTGTAGGCGACGCAGCGGCCGTTGAAGAAGGCCTTCAGCGAGGCGTCGAACTTCTCGAACACCACCGGCTTCACCCGCATGCCCTGGGCGCGGAAGTAGTCGGCCAGGTTCTTCTCGGTAGTGGTGCCGGACTGCACGCAGATGTCGGCGTCCTTCAACTGGCGGGCGCTCGCCACCTTGAAACGCTTGGGCACCAGGAAGCCCTGGCCGTCGTAGTAGGTGACGGCGGCGAAGGAGATGCCCAGCGAGGCGTCGCGGGTCAGCGTCCAGGTGGTGTTGCGCGACAGGATGTCTACCTCGCCCGCCTGCAATGCGGAGAAGCGCTGCTGCGAGCCCAGCGGCACCCACTTGATCTTGGCGGCGTCGCCCAGCACCGCAGCGGCGATGGCGCGGCAGACATCCACATCCAGCCCGCGCCACTGGCCCTTGTCATCCGCCGCCGAAAAGCCCGGCACGCCGCTGCTGACGCCACAGGCGATCTCGCCGCGCTTCTTGATCGCATCCAGCGTGGCGCCGGCCTGGGCCGGCAGGGCGTGGAGGCAGAGGGCGGCGGCGAGGGCGGCGAGCGGCACGAGCGCATTGGGGAAGCGGCGGGGCGGGGAGGGCGTCATTGGTGTTCTTGTCGGGTGTCCGGGGTAGAGGCGGGCCTTGCTGAGCCGGCTGCGGTGAGCGCTGGAGATTTGCCGGCCCATCAGCGGCGGGAGGCCTGAATTCTTGCAGAAGCGGGTCCAGGATGAAACCGCGCTGGCGCCGTGGTTTGGAGAGTGTGTGGCACCGGGGCGGCATTCTCCGTCCCCCTTGTGCGGCAGGGCCAGGGCGAGGGGGGAGCGCCCGGAGGGCGCCCCTGGCGTTCGAGCGGCCCAGCCTCCTTACGCCCGGGGCCGCGCCCTGGCGCCGTGGCCCTCAGGCCACGCCAAGCAACGGCGGGCGAAGCAGTGCTGCACGCTCCCGCGCTCGGCCCGCGAGGGGCACAACCCCGGCCCGACGGCAGATGAAGGCCCCCCGGATCCTGCCGCCTGCGCGGGAGCCGCCCGGTCAGACCGCTGCCCGCGTCATCACCAGGTAGAGCGTCGCCTCGGTGTCGGCCAGGTTGCGGTAGCCGTGCGGTACGTCGGCCTCGAAGTAGAGCGCGTCGCCGGTGGCCAGGGTGTAGCGGCGTTGGTCGACCTCCACCTGTACCGAGCCGCGCGCCACCACCAGGTTCTCCCGCGTGCCGGCGGCGTGGGCCGGCGAACGTTCCTCGGCCAGCCGGCCCAGCCGCAGTTCGTAGAATTCGGCGCGCGGCGCTTCCTCCAGCGGGAACAGGGCGCGGGCGGAGAATTGGCTGCGGTTGGAGAGCAGGCTGCGGGAGTCCGCCACCCGCACCAGCACCGCGCCGGGATCGGCCCGCCGCGACAGGAAGGCGGACACGGTGAGATCCAGCGCGCGGGCGATTTTCCACAGGATGGCGATGGAGGGCACGCTGCGACCCAGCTCCACCTGGCTCAGCATCGCGCGGCTGACGCCGGAGCGCTGGGCGAGGGCGTCCAGCGACAGGTGCAGGCCGCTGCGGATGCGGCGCAGGTTGATGCCGACGAGGTGGGCGATTTCGTCGTCCTGCGGCGCGCCGGCCGCTGGCGAGGTGGGCGCGTTCTCGGCGCTGGCGCTCAGCATCAAGCCCTCCCGGAGGCTTCGTGGGCGGTGTGCTGCAGGTGCGCCTGGGTGACGTTGCTGCCGGCTTCCACGCTGCGGGTGAGCCAGACGTTGCCGCCTATGCTGGCGCCGCGGCCTATGGTGATGCGGCCGAGCAGGGTGGCGCCGGCGTAGATCACCACGTCGTCCTCGATCACCGGGTGGCGGGCGAGGCCTTTCTGCAGGCCGCCGTCCTCGTTCACCGGGAAGCGCTTGGCGCCCAGGGTGACCGCCTGGTAGAGCCGCACCCGGTCGCCGATCACCGTGGTTTCGCCGATGACGACGCCGGTGCCGTGATCGATGAAGAAGCTGGCGCCTATGCGGGCACCGGGGTGGATGTCGATGCCGGTGGCGGAGTGGGCGATCTCGGCGATGATGCGCGCCACCAGCGGCACGCCCAGGCGGTAGAGCTGGTGGGCGATGCGGTGATGGATCACGGCGAGCAGGCCGGGGTAGCACAGCACCACTTCGTCCACCGTGCGGGCGGCGGGATCGCCGCGGAAGGCGGCTTCCACGTCGGTATCCAGCAGGGCGCGGATCTCCGGCAGCGCGGAGGCGAAGGCGGCGGCGATGCGGTCGGCCTCCTGCTTCGCGGCGAGCGGGCTGGCGGCGGCCGTTTCATGGCGATGGGCGTAGCGCAGTTCCAGCGCGATCTGGTGGCGCAGGCTGTAGAGCGCCGCGTCCAGGGTGTGGCCGACGTAGAAGTCCTCGCTCTCCTGGCGCAGGTCGGCCGGCCCCAGGCGCATCGGGAACAGGGCGCCGGCCAAACCCTCCATCACCGTCTGCAGCGCGGCCAGGGAGGGGAACTCGCGGCCGCCGCGTTCACGGTCGCGGTGCTGGGCTTCGCGCCAGCGCTGGCGCACCGCGCGCAGGCGGGAAACGATGTCTTCCAGGTCCCAGGCCGGCGCTTCGGTTTCGCAGCCGCGTGGTTCGGCAGCAAGCACGTCCAGCGGCGGCGCGGCGGCGGTGATGGCGGCTTCGCTCATTCCTGCGTCCACGGCAGTTGGTGGAAGCGCCAGCCGTTGCTGCCGCCCCGGTGGCGGGTGGCGTCCAGGTCGCCCTCGAAGCCTTCGAGGATGCTGAAGACGCGCTGGTAGCCAGCGCGGGCAGCAGTCTGTGCTGCAGCCACCGAGCGCTTGCCGCTGCGGCACAGCAGCAGCACCGTGTCGTCGCGGCTGGCGTGTTCGCCCAGCTGGCGCAGGAAGTCGGGATTGGGCGCCATCGGCAGGCCCTGTACCCAGGGGGCGTGGCCGCTGCCAGGTACTTGGCCGACGTACTTCAGTTCCTCGGCGGTACGCACGTCCACCAGCTTGGCGCGGCCGCTGCTCACCAGCTTCCAGGCGGAGACGGGGTCGATGTCGCCGCCATAGCCCAGGCGTTGTGCCTGGGCACGGCGGTAGGCGGTTTCCAGGGCTTCTTCTTCGGGGCTGAGTGCGGCGGGCGCGGCTTGCAGGGTAGGCATGGCTTGGTCCTCGGGCTGAGAGCCGGCGGCGCGCCGGCGCGATTCACCCGGCTACATTAGCCGGCGGAATGCGGCGGCTGAACCAAGAAAAAATCAGAACCTATCCACGTTTTCCGCGCAGGCGGAGGAGATGCCGCGGGAAGCGGAAAAGGGGCAGGCGGCCAAGGGCGGGTACCCAGGCCCCGGCAGGGGCCGGCGGCAAGGCGCGGCTGGCGCCGCGTGTTGCCGGGTCGGGCGGGGAGGGTTCTGGAAGGCTGTCGAAGGCTGTGCAAGGGGGCGATTGAAGCGGCATGGCCGCGCCGGCCGCCGCCTGCTGCTGCCGATGTACGGGCGCTTGCGGCCCCGCCTACTTGGACAGCTGGCTGGCGAACTGGCCCACTGCGTCGACGACGCGCTGTGCGCCGTCCTGGATCTCGACGATCACCGAGCCGGCCTCGCCAGCCAGCACCAGCCCGGTTTCGGCATGGCGCTTGCCCTTGTCGATGATGTCCACCGCCTGCTCGGCCAGCTTCTGGTTCTGATGCACCACGTCGACGATCTCCCGCGTTGCGGTGGTGGTGCGGAAGGCCAGTTGCCGGACTTCGTCGGCGACCACCGCGAAGCCACGGCCGTGCTCGCCGGCGCGGGCCGCTTCGATGGCGGCGTTGAGCGCCAGCAGGTTGGTCTGGTCGGCGATGCTGCCGATGCTGTTGATGATGGCGACGATGTTCTGGGACTGCTTGTTGAGCGCGCCTATGCCCTCGGAAGCGTCATCCATGGCGCCGGCGAGCTCGTGCATCACATTGACGGTCTGCTTGATGACCTCGGCCCCCTGCTGGGCGCTGTTGTCGGTCTGCTGCGAGGTGTCGAAGGCGATGGTGGCGGCTTCCGATACCGCGAGCTCGCGGTTCACCTGCTCGGTGATGACGGTGGCGAACTTGACCACCTTGTAGAGCTTGCCGTCGGAATCGATGACCGGGTTGTAGGACGCTTCCAGCCACACCGCGCGGCCCTGGCTGTCGATGCGCTTGAAGCGGTCGGCGATGAAATCGCCGCGGCGCAGGCGCTCCCAGAAGGCGGTGTAGCGGGGGGAGTTGACTTCGTCCTGCTCGCAGAAGAGGCGGTGGTGCTTACCCTGGATCTGCGCCAGGGTGTAGCCCATCGCCTTCAGGAAGAGTTCGTTGGCGGTGATCACCTCGCCGTCGAGGTTGAACTCGATGACCGCGGTGGAACGCTGCAGCGCCTTCACCAGGTTCTCGTACTCGCGCGAGGTCTCGATGGTGCGGGTGAGATCGCTGGCGTAGACGGAAAACTGCCTGAGATCGCCCTGGGGGCCGAAGACCGGCTGCACGATGGCGCGCAGCCAGGCTTCCCGGCCATTGCCCCGCAGCAGCCGGATGACGCCGCTCAGATGTTCCTTGCGGACGATGGCGTTCCTGAGCCGGGTGTAGAAGTCCAGCGCCTTCACATGTTCCGGCACCAGGTCGTCGATCGCGCGCCCGGCGAGTTCGGCGTTGCGGTAGTGCATCTCCTGTTCGAAGTTGGCGTTGACCGACTGGATGCGCCCCTGCGGGTCCAGGCACATCGCCAGCATCTCATCGTCCAGGCTGCGCTTCACCTGTTCGATGGAGGAGAGCCTTTCCTGGAGGGTCTGCAGATCCTGCTTCAAGCGCGAGTTGAACATGAGGCACCTGTGTGGTTGGGCTGAGAAGACTTTTTTTCGATGCCAGTCGTCGGCGTCATCGACCAGGTTTTTCGAGAATAGTCGAGCTGGATGGTTTGTCAGCCCTCACGGAACATGCGGCCCCGGTTCCGGTGCGCCCGGCGCTCGCCTTCCCCGCCGCTCTTCGCCGGGGGATGCAAGGCGCTGCGCCGCCATGAGGGTCCGGACTCACTCTTACGGCAGGCCGGCGGGAAAAGTTGAGCATTCCGGCGGCCTCGCCGCCATCCCGGGCGGGCCGCGCGGGCGGCCCGAGGGCCGCACAAAAGGAAACAGGCCGCGCCGGCGAACCGGGCGGCCTGTTCTGGCGGCGGCTGCGGCGGCGCTTACTGCAGGTAGGCCGGGCGGGCGTAGCCATGGAAGTGCTGGTCGATCACTGCCTTGTATTCCGGAGAGTGGAAGGCGGCGACGATTTCGCGGGTGATGGCGCTGTCCTTGTCGGCGGCGCGCACCGCCACCACGTTCAGGTAGTGCTCCGGCGTCTTCTCCAGCGCCAGCGCGGCGCTCAGCTTGAGGCCGGAGGCGATGGCGAAGTTGCCGTTCACCACCGCGTAGGCGGCGTCGTCCAGGGTGCGCGGCACCTGGGCGGCTTCGATCGGCGTCAGCTTCAGCTTGTGGGGGTTCTCCGCCACGTCCTTCTCGGTGGCCTTCAGCGGATCGATGTCGGCCTTTACCTTGATCAGGCCGTTCTGCTGCAGGAAGAACAGCGCGCGGGCGAGGTTGCTCGGGTCATTCGCCATGGTGATGCGGTCGCCCTCGCGCACGTCGGCCAGGCTCTTGCGCTGCTTGGTGTAGAGGCCCATGGGGGCGACCGGCACCTGGGCGACGTCCACCAGGTCCAGGCCCTTGTCGGCGGCGAACTTGCGCAGGTACACCAGGTGCTGGAACACGTTGGCGTCCAGCGAGCCCTGCGCCAGCGCGATGTTGGGCTGCACGTAGTCGTTGAACTCCACCAGCTTCACCGTGTAGCCCTTCTTCTCCAGCACCGGCTTGATGCCGAGTTTCACCTGGTCGTAGTTGGGGCCGGCGGTGGCGCCTATGGTGATGGTCTTCTTCTCCTGCGCCACGGCAGGCTGCAGGGCGGCGAGGCCGAGGGCGAGGCCGGCGAAGGCCAGGGTACGCAGCAATTTCATCTGAAGGCTCCTGAGCGAACTGGAACGGGTTGTTCTGGTGTTCTGGAAAAAAAGCGGGTGTCGGTGGGCTGGCCGGTCAGCGCTTGTCCAGCCGGCGGGCCAGCCACTGGCCGAGGAACTGGATGCTCTGCACCATGACCACCAGCAGCACGATGGTGGCCACCATGATGTCCGTCTCGAAGCGGTAGTAGCCGTAGCGGATGGCAAGGTCGCCGATGCCGCCGCCGCCGACCACGCCCGCCACCGCGGAGTAGGACAGGAAGCTCACCGTTAGTACGGTGAAGGCGAGGATGAGGCCGGAGCGCGCTTCCACCAGCAGCACATGGAAGACGATCTGCAGCGGGCTGGCGCCCATCGCCTCGGCGGCCTCGATGACGCCGCGCGGCACGTCGCGCAGGGTCTGCTCTATCAGCCGGGCGAAGTAGAAGATCGCCGCCAGCGACAAGGGCACGCTGGCCGCCAGCGGGCCGATGGAGGTGCCGACGATGTGGCGGCTGAAGGGCGACACCGCCACCAGCAGGATGATGAAGGGGAAGGAACGGACGACGTTGATGACCGCGTTCGCCAGCAGGTTGAAGCGGCGGTAGCGCGCCAGCGCCTGGCCGCGGCTGGTGAGGAAGACGGCGATGCCCAGGCTGCCGCCGATGAGTACCGCGGCGGTGAGGCAGATGGCCATCATCAGCAGGGTTTCGCCGGTGGCTTTGCCGATTTCCGGCAGCAATTCGATGATGCCGTCGAAGATGGAGAGATCAAACACTGGCGCTCTCCTTCTCCAGCGCGCCCGGCGCCTGCGCGGGGGCGGGGCTGGCGCCGCCGAACTCGGTCAGCCACTGCGCCAGCCGGGAGTCCGGCGGCACCTGGCCGTTGGTGAGTTCGACACGCTCTATCACCTCGCCGGCTTCCATCACCGACACCCGGTGGCACAGCCGGCGGATCACCGCCATCTCGTGGCTCACCAGCAGGATGGTGACGCCCAGCCGGCGGTTTACATCGTCCAGCACCTCCAGCAGCGACAGCGTGGTGCGCGGGTCGAGCGCCGAGGTCGGCTCGTCGGCCAGCAGCAGGTGCGGCTCCGGGGCCAGCGCGCGGGCGATGGCCACCCGCTGCTTCTGGCCGCCCGACAGCTGCGACGGCCAGGCCTCCGCCTTGTCGGACAGGCCGACGAAGGACAGGCAGGCCTGCACCCGCTCGCGGATGCGCTCCGGCGAGGCGCCGGCGATGCGCAGCGGAAAGGCGACGTTCTCCGCCACCGTGCGGTTATGCAGCAGGTTGAAGTGCTGGAAGATCATGCCGATGCGCTGGCGCGCGGCGCGCAGCTGCGGCGGCGACATGCGGGTGAGGTTCTCGCCGTGGACGATCACCTCGCCGCTGTCCGGCCGCTCCAGCAGGTTGACCAGGCGGAGCAGGGTGGATTTGCCGGCACCGGAGAAACCGATGATGCCGTGGATTTCGCCGGCGGCCACGTCGAGGTCGGTGGGGGCTACGCCCACGGCTTCACCGTCGCTGCCGGTAAAACGCTTGCCGACGCCGCGCAACTGAATGGCGGCGGGAGGGGAATGGGGAACTGCGGTCATCGAAAAGGGGGATTGGAACGGCTGGCCCGAGTGTAAGGGCTGGGTGGCGAGTGCCAAGGAACTAATCGTGCTTACCTTAGGCGTTTTTCGCGCAATGGTAGTGGAAAGCGCTGATTTTGTGGAAATCCGTCACGTTCGCGGCCATACCCATGAACCCTGGCGGGGCTATCATGTCTGCCGTGCTGCGGGGTGTGCCCCGCTATTTTCTGACGCTCCCAGGTGATCCCACAGACCATGGAAACCTCCCTCGCTCCCCGCTGGCTGAAGCCGGATGGCTCGCCGATTTCCTGCCACGAAAAGATCAAGGTGCTGAACGAGAACTACGGCGAGCTGCGCCAGCTTGCCCAGGACGCACTGGAAGACGCGGTGCTGATGGGCTGCAGCGAAGCCCAGGTACGCGCCGCGCTGCGCGAGATGATCGACGAGCTGGTGAATCCCTATCGCGAAGCGGAGTAAGCCGGCCGGCGGGGCGGCGCCTGTCCACCGGCGCTGCCGCCGCCAGCGGCTTCATTAAAGAACTTTAATCTCCCGCGAATCCGGCCTTAATCCGGGCCGGCGCAGACTCTCCTTCACGACGACAGCAGCGTCGTTTTCCACCGAAAGGAGAGTTTCCATGAATTCCAAGCACCTCAAGGCCGTTCTGGCCGGCGCCGCCACCGTGTTCGCCCTGTCTGCGGTTGCCGCCCCGGCCGAGGATGGCGCCGCGACCACCGCCACCAGCGCCACCCAGGTGAAGAAGCACACCAAGCACTCCACCGCCAAGAAGGGCACCCACAAGAAGACCGCGGCCAAGAAGGCCACCGCCGAGTAAGTTCGCCTTGCGGCGGCACATCGGCCTTGCCGTTGCCGCCATGCGGTGTAGACGCTTCCCGCCCGTCGTCGATCCCTCCCCCCCGGATCGATGGCCGGCGGGTATTTTCGTATACCGGCTGCTGGGCTGGCTGGGCGTCGCCGCCGCGCTATGCGGGCCGCCGCCGGTGCAGGCGGGCGGAGCGGCCACTGCCGTCAGGCCGGCACCGGCTGTTGCCCCTGCGCCGGCCGCCGCGGCAACGGCGCAGCGCCCGCCTTATGCCCGCCTCGCCCTCGCCGGGCCGCCGCCCAAGGCGCTGCGGGTCTACCGGGTGTATGGCTGGCATTCGCTGGATGCGCGCACCGGCCTGCTGTGGCTGGGCGTGGATGAGCCGTATCTCATCGGCCTGCGCGCCGGCTGCCGGCGAGCCCCAGCCCAGCCGCCTTCCGCCTTGCTGTTGCACGGCCGCCATCTGCAGGCCGGGCGCGACCGCCTGCAGTTCGGCGCCGCCGCCTGCGTGGTCGATAGCGTGCAGGCGGCCGACAGGAATAAACTGCGCGACCTCGCCCTGTTGCCGGATGTGATTCCCGCGATCCGGCTGGTGCAGGAAACGCCGCCGCGCGGCCTCACCGGGCACGGCGGCAAGAGTTGAACCGCCTTTCGCCGCATTCCGCCGCACCGAGGCTGCCGCGCCCATGAAGATCCTCCTCGTCGAAGACGACGCCGAACAGGCGCGTTTCATCCGCAAGGGCCTGCAGGAAGCCGGTCACGTGGTGGATCACGCCGCCGACGGCCGCGACGGCCTATTCCTCGCCACCACCGCGAATTTCGACGCCATCGTGCTGGACCGCATGCTGCCGCGGGTGGATGGCCTCACCGTGCTGCGCACCTTGCGTGCCTCCGCCATCGCCACGCCGGTGGTGGTGCTGAGCGCGCTGGGCGAGGTGGATGACCGCGTCGCCGGGCTGCGTGCCGGCGGCGACGATTACCTGGTCAAGCCCTTCGCCCTGGCCGAACTGCTGGCGCGGCTGGAGGTGCTGCAGCGCCGTGCCGGCGCGCCCGGCAAGGGCAGCGGCGACAGCACCCGGCTGCAGCTGGCCGACCTGGAGATGGATCTGTTGCGCCGCACCGCCAGCCGCGGCGGCCAGCGCCTGGAGCTGAAGCCCAAGGAATTCCAGCTGCTGGAATTCCTGATGCGCCATCCGGAGCAGGTGGTGACCCGCAGCATGCTGCTGGAGGCGGTGTGGGACTACCACTTCGATCCGCGCACCAACGTCATCGATGTGCACATCTCCAACCTGCGCAACCGGGTGGACCTGCCCGGCCACGAGCCGCTGATCCACACCGTGCGCGGTGCCGGCTACCGCCTGGGGCGCCATGCCGCGTGAGCCCGCCGCCGGCCAGTGGCGGCGCAGCCCGTTCTACCGCTTCGCCCTGCTGCTGCCGGCGGTCATCGCCCTCATCGTCGGCGCGCTGTTCTACCCGCTGTTCATCGAAGCCCAGGGCCACATCCGCGACGAGGTGCAGGCTGCCATCGAGCTGGAGATCGAGGGCCTGGAAACCCACTTCCACGAGCGCGGCCTCGCCGGCCTGCGGGAAGTGCTGCAGCGGCGCATGGAGACGGCCGACGGCGCCGCGCTCTACCTGCTCACCGACGCCGCCGGCACGCCGCTGGTGGGCAACCTCGCCGCCTGGCCGGCGGGCGTGGAGGTGCGCGACGAGAGCTGGTTCCGCGTCGCCGCCGCCGATGGCGGCACGCTGGAAGGGCGTGTCTTCCTGTTGTTCGGCGGCGACCGCCTGCTGGTCGGCCGCCGTTCGCCGCTGGCCGACTTCCAGCGCAGCATGAGCCTGCGGCTGTGGGGCTCGGCGGCGCTCATCACCCTGGTGGCGGCGGCGCTGGGCTGGCGCTTCATGCGCCAGATCCACCGCCGGCTGGAGCGCATGGCGCAGGAGGCCGGGCGCATCCAGGGTGGCCTGCTCGGCCAGCGTCTGTCGGTGAGCGAGCGCGGCGACGAGCTGGACCTGCTCGCCCAGCGCTTCAACAGCGCCTTCGACGAGATCGAACGGCTGGTGGATGCCGCCAAGCACGTTTCCAGCGCCATCGCCCACGACATGCGGCGGCCGCTGATCGCGCTGCGCAACGCGCTGGACGAAGCCCGCCGCGACCGTGCCGGCGATCCGGCGCTGGCTGCCCGGCTGGAGAAGCTGCGCGGCCAGACCGACGAGCTGCTGCGCGCCTTCGCCGCGCTGCTCAGCCTTGCCCGCATCGAGGCCGGCGCGGCCATGCCGGCGCGCGAGATGCTAGACCTGGCCGCCATCGCCGGCGACGCCATCGAGCTGTACGAGGCGGTGGCCGAGGCCGAGGGCCGCAGCTTGCGCGGCGAGTTGGCGGTGGCGAGGGTGCGCGGCGACCGCGACCTGCTGTTCCAGGTGTGCCAGAACCTGATCGAGAACGCGCTCACGCATGGCGCCGGCGACATCCTCGTCACCGTGGCGCTGACGGCGGACGAAGTCGCCCTGCGGGTGCGCGACCAGGGCAGGGGCGTGAGCGACGAGGCGCTGCCACGGCTGTTCGAGCGCTTCTTCCGCGGCGACGCCGCCCGCAGCGCCCAGGGCGCCGGCATAGGCCTGGCGCTGGTCAAGGGCATCGCCGAGGCGCACGGCGGCCGGGTGAGCGCCCGCCGGCTGGCGGATGGCTTCGAAGTCGACGTGCTCCTGCCGCTGGTGGAAAGCATCGGCTGACCGCCGGTGAATGCCCTGTGAGCGCCGGCTGCCGCCGGCGTGGATTGCGTGCCACGACCCAGGCCGGCGGCCCGCTGCCGGAGTCCGGGCGACATCCTCTGCGAAACTGAAAATTTCCTGAACGGTTACCATCCGGCATGCCATGTGGGCGGCCAGCCGGGCACATGGCGTGCCGCCGGCGGGAATTACGCGCTCGCCCGGCTGTCTGGAGACATGCGCAGCGACTGAAGTGCCGCATTTCGTTTCCCCTCCGCCCGCCGCCGCGGGCGCTGCAAACGGAGGTAAGGCCTAGATGGAATCCCCTTCCAGCCTGTCCCTGTGGCCGGCTTTCCTGCCGCTGCCGGCGTTCGATCCCTTTCTCGGCTTCGCCCTGGCGCTGGTGTTCACCGCGCTGGTGGGCGAGGTGCTGGCGCGGCGGGCAACCCTGCCGCGGGTGAGCGGCTATGCACTGGCCGGGCTGCTGCTGGGGCCGCTGGTGACCGGCTGGTTCTCCGCGGTGGAGCTGGAGCGCTACCGCGGCCTGGTGGATCTGGCGCTGGCGCTGCTGCTGTTCGAACTCGGGCTGCGGCTGGACCTGCGCTGGTTCCGCGCCAACCCCTGGCTGCTGGTCGCCAGCGCGGCGGAGGCGGCGCTGGCCTTCCTGCTGTCGCTGGGCGCCTTGCTGGCCTTCGGCATGGACTGGTCGCCGGCGCTGCTGCTGGCAGCCATTGCGCTCGGCACCTCGCCGGCGGTGGTGATGCGGGTGACCGCCGAGCTGCGCGCCGAAGGCCAGGTCACCTCCCGGCTGCTGGCGCTGTGCGCGCTCAACGTCGCCTACTCGGTCATCCTCTTCACCCTGCTGCTCAACCTGTCGCGTGGCGCGGCGGGGGCCGGCTGGTTGCAGGCGCTGTGGCAGCCCTTCTACCTGGTGGCCGGCTCGCTGCTGGTGGCCTTGCTGGTGGCCGGCGCCTTCACGCTGTTGCGGCGGCTGTTCAATCCGGCCTCGGAGCAGGGCGTGGTGGTGATTTTCGGCCTGCTGCTGGGGGCGCTGGCGATTCTCGCCATGCTCAAGCTGCCGCCCCTCCTGGCGCCGCTGCTGGCGGGCGTGCTGGTGAAGCTGCGCGACCCGCGGCCGCAGCTTTGGGTGCGCCATTTCGGCAGCCTGGGCGGCGTGCTGGTGGTGGCGCTGTTCATGTTCTCCGGCGCGGCGCTGTACATCGGCCATTTCGGCACCGCCTTGCTGCTGTCCGCGGCGGTCGTGGTGGCGCGCAGCCTGGGCAAGCTTGGCGGCGTACTCGCCTGCGGCCGCGCCAGCGGCCTGTCCACCGCCAAGAGCGTGGCGCTGGGCCTGGCGCTGCTGCCCTTGTCCGGGGTGGCGCTGTTGCTGGCCTACGAGGCCCAGCTGGCCGATCCGGCGCTGGGGGCGCAGGTACTGCCGGTGGTGGCTTGCCTGGTGGCGGTATTCGGCGTGCTGGGGCCGGTGGTGACCCAGCGCGCGCTGATCCATGTGCAGGAAAACCGCAAGGGAGAAGAGGCATGAATGTCCGCATCCGACGCATCCGTTTTTCCGCCGCGGGGGAAGCACGATGAGCCTGCAGGCATTTTCGGCGTCGCGCGCGCTTTCCATCGGGGTGGAGCTGGAGTTGCAGCTGGTGAACACGCATGACTACGACCTGGTGGGCGCGGCGGAGGATCTGCTGCGGCTGGTGGCGCTGGGCGACAAGCCGGGTGAGATCAAGCCGGAGATGACCGACTCCATGATCGAAGTCTCCACCGGCGTCTGCGACAACTACGGCATGCTGCTGGAGCAGTTGGTGGGGCTGCGCGACACGGTGGCGGAGGCGGCGCGCAAGCTCAACATCGGCATCTGCGGCGGCGGCACCCATCCCTTCCAGGACTGGGGCGAGCGCCGCATCGTGGACCGGCCGCGCTTCCACCACCTGTCCGACCTCTACGGCTACTTGGCCAAGCAGTTCACCGTGTTCGGCCAGCATGTGCACGTCGGCTGCCCGGGCGCGGACGTGGCGCTGTACCTGCTCCATGGCCTGTCGCGCTACATCCCGCACCTGATCGCGTTATCGGCAGCCTCGCCCTTCGTGCAGGGCCACGACACCGGCTTCCAGTCGGCACGGCTGAACTCGGTGTTCGCCTTCCCGTTGTCCGGCCGCGCGCCCTTCGTCGAGACCTGGAACGACTTCGGCGCCTACTTCGAGAAGATGACCGGCACCGGCGTGGTCGCCAGCATGAAGGACTTCTACTGGGACATCCGGCCCAAGCCGGAATTCGGCACGGTGGAAGTGCGGGTGATGGACACGCCGTTGTCGCTGGAGCGGGCGGCCGCCATCACCGCCTACATCCAGGCGCTGGCGCGCTACCTGGTGGTGGAGCGGCCGATACGGCCGGCGGAGGACGATTACCTCGTCTACACCTTCAACCGTTTCCAGGCCTGCCGCTTCGGCTATGCCGGCACCTATGTGGACCCGGAGACGCACTGGCACTGCCCGATCGCCGACGAGATCGACGCCAGCCTGACGCGCATCGAGCAGCATGCGATCGAGCTGGGCGTGGACCCTGTGCTGGGTCGCCTGCGCCAGGCGGTGCGGGAAGGGCGCAACGGCGCCGCCTGGCTGCGCGAGCGCCATGCCGCCGAAGGCAATCTGCCGGAGGTGGTGATGGCCCAGTGCACCCGCTGGATGGAGGGGGAGGTGGTGTGACTGGCGGGAGCCCGAGGTGAGCAGCGGGCCCTTGCGCATCGGCCTGTCGGCGCGGCTGCTGCACGAGCCGCCGCCGGTGCTCGGCTTCCGCGGCAAGACGCTGCAGTACCTGGAGCAGTCGATGGCGCACTGGATCATGTCCCACGGCGCGCTGGCCTTCATGGTGCCGACCATAGGCGAGCACCTGGGGCTGCGGCGGGCTCAGATCTCGGTGCGCGATTACGTGGCCGCGCTGGACGGCCTGGTGCTGCAGGGCGGCGCCGACGTGGCGCCGGAAACCTACCGCGAGCAGCCGCTGCGGCCGGAATGGGGCGGCGACCGGGTCCGCGACCTCTACGAAATCGAGCTGCTGTGGGAATTCCTGATCCAGGGCAAGCCGGTGTTGGGGGTGTGCAGGGGCGCCCAGCTGATCAACGTCGCCTGCGGCGGCACGCTGTGGCAGGACATTTCCGAGTACGTGCCGGGCGCCGCCGCCCACCGCCACGACGACCTCTACGACGCCCATTACCACGAGATCGATCTGCTGCCGGACAGCCGGCTGGCGTCGCTCTATCCGCCGGATGCGCCGCGGCGGGTGAACAGTATTCACCACCAGGCGGTGCGCAACCTCGGCTCGGATCTGCGGGTGGAGGCGCTGTCCGTGGGCGACGGCGTGGTCGAGGCCATACGCGGCACCGGTGCGGCCTACCTGTTCGGCTGCCAGTGGCACCCGGAATTCCACGCCAAGGAGGCGGGGCTGCTGGATGGCAGCCCCATCCTGCAGGATTTCCTGGAGGCGGCGCGGCAGGCGCGGGCGGGCTGAGCGCGGCCGGCGGGCGGATTCGCCCGTCGTCGCACGGCTTGCCCGCGATGTCTGCTGCTTCCGGCTGTGTGTCGCAGGGCGGCCCGGCCATGCCCGCCGACCGCCTGGATAGCGGCCGCCCGCCCTTGCTCAGGCGTCTAGCCGGGCCGCGCTCAGGCTGCCCGCCGGCTGCCGCGCTCCAGCTGGGCCAGTTCCTTGTGCAACTGCTTCAGCGCTGGCGTGACCAGGGCGAAGAAGCCCGCCTCCCGCAGCCGGCGCTGGGCCGGATGACGCAGCAGGTAGCCGCGTGAGCCAGCGTGCAGCAGTGCGGCGGTGGCGGCGCGCAGGGCGAGTTCGGCGGTGCGGCCACGCAGCCGCAGCACGTCGGCGTAGGCGGCGGGGTCATCGAACTGGGCTGCCAGCCGGCGAGTGCGCTCGCGGGCGCTGTGCAGGGCGGCGGCCAGCGTGTCTTCCTGTTCCGGCAGGTGGCGGTTGAGCTCGGCCTGGGTGAGGCCGGCCTCGCGGATGTCGTGCAGGCAGCCGTCGACGATGCCCAGGCCCAACCCGGTCTGGCTCAAGGCCAGCCAGCCGCGCAGGCGCAGCAGCAGAGCGGTGCTGGTTTCAGGGCCGGCGACCACGTCCGCCGCCGGCACATAGACCTCGGCCAGGCGGCAGGTGTGGGTGAGGCTGCCGTTGAGGCCGGCCAGCGGCGGGCAAGCCTCCAGCGCCAGTCCGCCGGCATCGCCGCGGGCGAGGAACAGCAGCAGGCCGCCTTCCTCGAGCGCGGCGGCACTGATGAGAAGGTGGCCGAGGGCGATGTTGGAGATCCACGGCAGCGCGCCGGAGATGAGGTAGCCCTCGCCGCTGCGCCGCGCGCTCAGCCGCAGCGTTTCCAGCCCGGCGAGGTGGCGCAGGGCATTGGAGAGACCGTTGCCGGCGGGGAGGCGGCCATCCGCCAGTTCCGGCAGCAAGGTCTGCCGCAGCGCCGGGTTGTCGCCGAAGGCGACGGTGGCTACCGCGGCGGCCTGCGACCAGGCGAGGAAGCCGCTGCAGCCGCAGACGGCGGAGATGGCGTCGATGACCGCGGCCTGGGCGGCGAGGTCCAGACCCTGCCCGCCCTGGCTGGCGGGCAGCGCGGCGGCGAAGGCGCCGGCGGCCCCCAGGGCGCGCAGCGCGGCGGCCGGGTAGCGGGCTTCGGTGTCTATCGCGGTGGCGTGCGGGGCGAGGTGCTGCTCGGCGAGGGCGCGGACGTCGGCAAGCAGCCCGGCCTTGCGGTCGGGAGTACGGGCCATTGGCGCTCCTTACGGCGAGGGAGGAACCGGCGCGGGCCGGTCTGGGTGGAGAAGGAAGGGGGGCGGCCGGAACTGGGGTGGGCGTTCCGGCGCCGGGCTGCGATGGCTGGCCGCGGGTCTGCCGCCGGCCATCGCGGGGTGGAGCAGGGCGAGAGGCGGTCGCCAGCAGGATGGTGCCTGCTGCCGCCTTCGCCGGGGTGGCGGCAGGCGGTATCAGGCCTTGTCCGGCTGCGGGGTCAGCCGCAGGTAGGGGCGCACCGCGCGGAAGCCTTTGGGGAAGCGGCGCTTGATCTCTTCCGGGTCCTGCAGCGAGGGCACGATGACCACGTCGTCGCCGTGCTTCCAGTTGCCCGGAGTGGCGACCAGGTGATTGTCGGTGAGCTGCAGCGAGTCGATCACGCGCAGGATCTCGTCGAAGTTGCGGCCGGTGCTCGCCGGGTAGGTGATGATGAGGCGCACCTTCTTCTGCGGGTCGATGATGAACAGCGAGCGCACGGTAGCGGTGGCGCTGGCGTTCGGGTGGATCAGGTCGTACAGCAGCGAGACCTTGCGGTCGGCGTCGGCGATGATGGGGAAATTCACCCGGGTGTCCTGGGTTTCGTTGATGTCGTCTATCCACTTGAGGTGGGAGTCGGCCGGATCAACCGACAGCGCGATGACCTTCACGCCGCGCTTGGCGAACTCATCCTTGAGCTTGGCGGTGAGGCCCAGCTCGGTGGTGCACACCGGGGTGAAGTCCGCCGGGTGGGAGAACAGCACGCCCCAGCTGTCGCCCAGCCATTCGTGGAAGCGGATGCGGCCTGCGGAGGAATCCTGTTCGAAATCGGGGGCGATGTCGCCGAGTCTGAGGGACATGAAGATCTCCTGTCTGCGAGGTGCCGGGAAGGCCCGGATAGCTTAGTAGTAGAGCGGGATGTAGGCGGGCGCTGCGGCGGGAAGATCCGGCGGCGCATCGTCGGCGGAGGCGGCTGCCGACCGCTGGCGCGGGCCGGGCCGGCGATCCGCCGCCGCCAGCAGTTCGTAGAGTTCATAGCCTTCCGGCCAGGGGCCGAAGCCGGATTCGACGTTGATGTGGCCCTTGGCGCCGACATCCACGAAGCGGCAACCCCAGCGCCCGGCCCAGTAGCGGGCGGTGCTGCTGGAAACCCAGGGGTCGTTGCTGCTGCTGACGAGGATGCCGGGATAGCCCAGCGGGCTGGCCGGCAGCACCGCGCTGACGCCGAACTTGCGCGGATCGGCCGGCGCCACCAGCAAGGCGCCGGCGATGCGGTCCGGCCGCGCGGCGGCGGCGGTGACGGCGGCCAGGCAGCCGAAGCTGTGGGCGACGATGAGGATGCGGCCGCGGGCGGCGTCGATCTCCGCCAGCACGCGCTCCGCCCAGACCGACAGGTCCGGCGTGCTCCAGTCCACCTGCTCGACGCGGCGGGCGTCCGGCTCCACCTGCTGGAACCAGCTCTGCCAATGGGTCGGGCCGCTGCCGTGCAGTCCGGGAACGATGAGCGTGGTGTGCATGGTCTGGCCTCCAGGGGCAGCGGAAACGAGCTGCAGTATGTCCACCCGGCTGCAAGCCGATGAACCAACTATTTGTGCATAGCATTTCGCATCCCGGTGAAAAGCGGGGTGGCTGGCGGCGGGCGGTCGAAGGCGCTGGCGAGGCCGCGGCCGCATGGAAAGCTATGCATGCATTCTTCGTTCCCCCGCCGGTTTGCCGCCCCTAGACTGCCGCCGTTTCGGGACAAGCGGGAGAGCAGGATGGGCAGACGAGGCGATGCGTTCGAGTGGCTGCCGCTCGACTGGCAACCGGGGTTGAGCCTGCGGCGCGACGCCGGCGGCGCGGTCGTCGGCCGTTTCTTCGCCGCCGAGCTCACCAGCGTCTATCAGCCGGTGGTGGCGCTGGAAGGCGAGCACGCCGTCCATCGGGTGGGGCGCGAAGCCTTGGTGCGCAGCCACGCTGGCGGCGGCGCGGGCCTCTCGCCCTGGGGGTTGTTCTCCATGGTGGCCGACGATGACGCTCTGGTCGGCCTGGATCGGTTGTGCCGCACCCTGCATACGCTGAACGACCCCCTGGCCGAGATCGGCGACGAATACCTCTTCCTCAACGTCCACGGCCGCCTGCTGGCAGCGGTGACCGAGGACCACGGCCGTGCCTTCCGTCGCATCCTCGACCTGCTGGGCCGGCCATCGATCAACGTGGTGATAGAGACGCCGGAATCCGCCTGCGCCGATCCCCAGCTGCTCGCCTTCGTGCTCTCCAACTACCGCCTGAATGGCTTCAAGGTGGCGGTGAATGTGAACTCGGTGGGCGAGCTGGAGAAGCTGTTCGGCGAACTGCGGCCTAATTTCGTCAAGATAGACAGCCGCAGGCTGAGACGCGAGGAATTCGCCGCCTTCGCCGAACTGGCGGCGGCGCATGGCGCGCGGCCGGTGTTCACCCGGGTGGAGCGGGCGGAACTGCGCGCCGAAGTGGCAGCGCTGGATGGCGCCTGGGCGCAAGGCCATGCACTGGATGGTGATCCGCGGGTAGCGATCCGGGGCGGGGGCGTACTGCCGGCTTGAGACGGCGGAGCGCGCGGGCCTGAGCCGGGCCGGCTGTCGCCAATTGCGCTGGCTGGAAAAGAAAAACGCGGGGCCGTGGCGCCGCGTTTCTGTCTGGCCTGGCCAAGTGCGGCCTGGCTGGCCGGATCAAACCGCGCGCCTCAGAGCAGCGCCGAGCCGTCCTTCTCGCCGCGCTCGTATACCACGTTGGCGCGGCCGACCAGCAGCGGGTCCAGTGGGCCGATGCGGTCTATGTTCTTGTTGGTGTAGGGCAGCTTGTGCAACACGTAGCGCAGCGCATTCAGGCGCGCGCGCTTCTTGCAGTCAGACTTCACCACCGTCCACGGCGCATCCGCGGTGTCGGTGTAGAAGAACATCGCCTCCTTGGCCTTGGTGTAGTCGTCCCACTTGTCCAGCGAGGCGAGGTCGATCGGCGACAGCTTCCATTGCTTCAGCGGATGGCGCTCGCGCTCCTTGAAACGGCGGCGCTGTTCCTCGCGGCTCACCGAGAACCAGAACTTGATCACATGGATGCCGCTGCGCGCCAGGTTGCGCTCGAACTCCGGCACCTGGCGCATGAACTCGTTGTACTCGTCGTTGCTGCAGAAGCCCATCACCCGTTCGACGCCGGCGCGGTTGTACCAGGAGCGGTCGAACAGCACGATCTCGCCGGCGGTGGGCAGGTGCTGGATGTAGCGCTGGAAGTACCACTGGCCGCGCTCCACTTCCGAGGGCTTTTCCAGCGCCACCACATGGGCGCCGCGCGGGTTCAGGTGCTCCATGAAGCGCTTGATGGTGCCGCCCTTGCCGGCCGCGTCGCGGCCCTCGAACACGATCACCACCTTCTGCCCGGTTTCCTTGACCCAGGCCTGCAGCTTCAGCAGTTCCACCTGCAGGCGGTACTTCTGCTTCTCGTAGGCCTTGCGCGACATCAGGTTCTTGTAGGGATAGCCGCCCTGGCGCCAGTCGCCCGCCAGCTCGTCGTCCGGATTCACCGTCGGGGTGGGGCTGGCGGGCCTGGCGGGTCGGGCGAGCGCTTGCCGTAGCGCCTGGGCGTCGTCCGGCGAGGCGCCGGCCAGCAGCACTTCCAGCGTCCTGGCCACCGCCGGTACGTCGCCCTTGGAAGCGGCTTCCAGAATGTCGTCCACCGCTGCCTTCTTCGACTGCCGGGCCGCATCCACCGCCTGTTTCACCTCGAAGCGCTCCAGGCCTTCGGCGCTCAGGTCCGGCGAGATGTCGCCGGCGCTGGCCGGCCGGCTGCGGGCCGACTTGCGCGGGGCGCGGCTGCCATTCCCGGTGGCGGCGGTCTTGGAGGCGGTGGTGGTGGAAGCGGTCTCGGCGCTGGCGTCGGGCTTGCGATCGGTGTTGGACATCGGGCATTCCGGATGAGGATGGAATCTCCGATTCTACGAGCGCGACAGGGCGGTGGCGAGCGCAGGAGCAGGGCGGGATGAAGGCGCCGGGCGGATCTCCCGGCTGTCGGCGGTCGCAGCGCTTTCCCTTCCGGTGGCTGGCAGCACGCGTATGGGTCACCGGACGGCGGGGCTGGCTTGTGTTTCCGCCCTGGCGCCACTTTCTCCGTGATAGCAGCGGCGGCGATATCGTTCGCAGGATTTGTTGTTTTGAGTTCTAAGAACTGCTGTATTTAATTACCTCCTGTCATTTAGCAAACATCAACAGGAGACCTCCATGGCTTTCCCCTTCCGGCTGAAGTCGGTGCTGGCCGGCGCAGTCGTCGCCGTTGCCGCTTTTAGTAGCGCCGCCTACGCCCAGACGACCCTGCTCAACGTCTCCTACGATCCGACGCGCGAGCTCTACAAGGACTTCAACGCCGCATTCGCCAAGCACTGGGAAGCGCAAACCGGCGAGAAGGTCACCATCAAGCAGTCCCACGGCGGCTCCGGCAAGCAGGCGCGCACCGTGATCGACGGCATCGACGCCGACGTGGTTACCCTGGCGCTGGCCTACGACATCGACGCCATCGCCGAGAAAGCCAAGGTGCTGCCGGCGGACTGGCAGAAACGCCTGCCGCACAACAGCACGCCCTACACCTCGACCATCGTCTTCCTGGTGCGCAAGGGCAATCCCAAGGGCATCAAGGATTGGGACGACCTGGTCAAGTCCGGCGTCAGCGTGATCACGCCCAACCCCAAGACCTCCGGTGGCGCCCAGTGGAATTACCTGGCGGCCTGGGAGTTCGCCAAGCGCAAGTACGGCGGCGACGACAAGGCCAAGGAGTTCGTCGGCAAGCTGTACAAGAATGTGCCGGTGCTGGATTCCGGCGCCCGCGGTGCCACCGTGACCTTCGTCGAACGCGGCCTGGGCGACGTGCTGCTGGCCTGGGAGAACGAGGCCATCATGTCCATCAAGGAGCTGGGACCGGACAAATTCGACATCGTGGTGCCGCCGCTGTCCATCCTCGCCGAGCCGCCGGTCGCGGTGGTAGACAAGAACGTGGACAAGAAGGGCACCCGCAAGGTGGCGCAGGCTTACCTGGAGTATCTCTACACCGAGGAGGGCCAGGAGATCGCCGCGCGCAACTACTACCGACCGACCAATCCCAAGATCGCCGAGAAGTACGCCTCCACCTTCCCCAAGGCCACCTTGTTCACCATCGACGAAGCCTTTGGCGGCTGGCAGAAAGCGTCTAAGACCCACTTCGCCGACGGCGCCAACTTCGACCAGATCTACAGCAACGGCCGCTGAGCGATCCTCGGCTCAAGGCCTGTAGCGCGGTAGCCCAAGGCCCTGGAGGGATCCACCTCCAGGGCCTTTCGCTGTCGACGATGCAGTGCACCACGCTGTCGGAGGTGCTGGTTAGAATCGCGGCTCGACAAGACAGACACGGCCGCCGCCTTCGTCCGCGCCGGCCGATATGCCCCATGCCCCTCACGCCCCAAGCCCAGTCCCTGCTGGCCATGGCCTACCGCACCGGTGCGCCGCGCTTCCATGAACTCTCGGTGGAGCAGGCCCGCCACTCCTTCCAGAAATTGCAGTACGCCTTCCGGCCGGAGGCACCGGCGGTGGCTTCCACGGTGGAGGTGCCGATGGGGCGGGGCGACGGCTCGGCGCTGCTGGGGCGCTTGTACCGGCCGCTGAGCGGCGCGCCGGACGAGGGGCTGCCGCTGCTGCTGTGGTTCCACGGCGGCGGCTGGTGCGTGGGCGATGTGGAGAGCTACGACGTGCTCTGCCGCGAGATCGCCAACGCGTCTGGTTGCGCGGTGCTGTCGGTGGATTACCGGCTGGCGCCTGAGCATCCCTTCCCGGCGGCGGTGAACGACGCCGCCTTTGCCTATGCCTGGGTGCAGGAGCATGCCGATCTGCTGGGCGTGGATGCGGCGCGGATCGCGCTGGGCGGCGACAGCGCCGGCGGCAATCTCTCCATCGTCACCGCGCTGGCCTTGCGTGATGCCGGTGGCGTGCAGCCGGCGGAGCTCATCCTCGTCTATCCCAGTACCGAGATGGCCAGCGGGCGGCCCTCGCGCCAACGCTACGCCGAAGGCTTCCTGCTCGACCAGGGCACGCTGGAGTGGTTCTTTAGCCGCTACCTGCCGCAAGGCGGCACCGAAGACTGGCGTGCCTCGCCGATGCGTGCCGCCTCGCTCGCCGGCCTGCCGCCGATGCTGCTGGTGAGCGCAGAATTCGACCCGCTGGTGGACGATTGCGCCGCTTTTGCCGGCCGGGTGGCGGAGGAGGGGGGCGAGATCGAGCTGCACATGGTGCCAGGCGTGATCCACGGCTTCCTCACGCTGGGCAAGTACTTCCCGGAATCCGCCCAGACCATCGCCCGCATCGGTGAGCGGCTGAAGCGGCGCCTGCTGCTCGCTGCCGCCTGATTGCAGCGTGCGCGTTCGACGCTGTATGCCGCTTGTCGCGGCTGCGCGTTTAGCCTCTGCCGCAGCGTCAGGCTTGCGGAATGACCTCGACAACAAGGGCGAAAAATGGCCGAGCAGGACAGGCACACCGTAGGACGGGGAGAAGCGGCTGAGGAGGCACAGCCGCACGGCGCGCACCGCCGCAGCAGCCTGGTGGCGACCGCGGTGGCCGCGGTGGGCGTGGTGTACGGCGACATCGGCACCAGCCCGCTCTACACGCTGAAGGAAGTGTTCAACGGGCCGCACGCGGTGGCGGTCACGCCGACCAATGTGTACGGCATCCTGTCGCTGGTGTTCTGGGCGCTGGTGCTGGTGGTCTCGGCCAAGTACGTGATCTTCATCACACGCGCCGACAACCGTGGCGAGGGCGGCATCATGGCGCTCACCTCGCTGGCCCTGCGGGCCTTGCCGGCCGGCCGCCGGGCCTGGGTGCTGTCCACCTTGGGCGTATTCGGCGCGGCGCTGTTCTACGGCGACGGCATGATCACTCCAGCCATCTCGGTGCTCTCGGCGGTGGAGGGCCTGGAGGTGGCGACGCCGGCGCTGCGCCATTGGGTGGTGCCGATTTCGCTGGTGGTGCTGATCGGCCTGTTCCTGATGCAGCGGCGCGGCACCGGCAGCGTGGGCGCCATCTTCGGCCCGGTGATGCTGTGCTGGTTCGCGGTGCTGGCCGGGCTGGGCGTCAATGGCATCCTGCTGCACCCGGAAATTCTCGGGGCGTTGAACCCGGTCTGGGCGATGCGTTTCTTCATCGAGCAGCCGCTGCTGGGCTGGCTGGGGTTGGGGGCGGTGGTGCTGGCGATCACCGGCGGCGAGGCGCTGTATGCGGACATGGGCCACTTCGGCCGGCGGCCCATCAAGTACGCCTGGTTCCTGGTGGTCTTCCCGGCGCTCTACCTCAACTACCTCGGCCAGGGCGCGCTGATCCTGGATCACCCGGACAACGTCCGCAACCCCTTCTACCTGCTGGTGCCCGAGCCGCTGCTTTACCCGATGGTGGCGATGGCAACGATGGCAACCATCATCGCCAGCCAGGCGGTCATCTCGGGCGCCTTCTCGCTCACCCGCCAGGCCATACAGCTGGGCTACGCGCCGCGCATGCAGACGGTGCATACCTCGGAGCGGGAGATCGGCCAGATCTACGTGCCGGGCATCAACTGGATGCTGCTGGGCGCGGTGATCGCGCTGGTGGTGGGTTTCCATTCCTCCAGTGCGCTGGCTTCCGCCTACGGCATCGCGGTGACGCTGACGATGATGATAGACACCGTGCTCGCCGGCGTGGTGGTGCTCTACCTGTGGAAATGGGGCCGGGCGCGGACTTTCCTGTTCCTGCTGGTGTTCCTGACGGTGGACCTCGCCTTCTTCTCTGCCACCACGGTGAAGATCCTGGCCGGCGGCTGGTTCCCGCTGCTGGTGGGCGCGGCCATCTTCACGCTGCTGACGACCTGGAAGCGCGGCCGCGAACTGCTCAACGAGCGCATCCGCGCCGATACCATGCCGCTCGACGGTTTCATCCAGTCCCTCTTCCACAGTCCGCCGCCCAGGGTGGAAGGCACCGCGGTGTTCATGACCACCTGGCTGGAGGGTGTGCCGCGCGCCTTGCTGCACAACCTCATCCACAACAAGGTGCTGCACGAGCGGGTGGTGCTGCTAACGGTGGAGACAGCCGATGTGCCCTATGTGCCGGAAAACCAGCGCATCACGCTGGAGGAACTGGACTACGGCTTCTACCGCTTGAAGGTGAAGTACGGCTTCAAGGACGATCCCGACATCCCCGCCGCGCTGGCCTCCTGCGCGGAGCAAGGGCAGCGCTTCGACATGATGGCCACCTCCTTTTTCCTCGGCAGGGAGACGCTGGTGTCCCGTATCGGCTCTGGCATGCCGAGCTGGCGGGAGAAGCTCTTCATCCTGATGTTCCGCAACGCCGGCAGCGCGGCCGACTACTTCCGCATTCCGCCCAACCGGGTGGTGGAGCTGGGCACCCAGGTGGAGCTGTAGCGCAGCCGCCGCAGCCGGCCGGCTGCGGGCGGGCTCAGGCCTGGTGCCCCTGCCAGGCGGCCTCGATGCGGCTGCGTGCGGACAGCATGGCCGCCACGCATTCCGCGTCCAGCTTGGTGCCGGCGAGGGACTTGATCTCGTCGAAAGCCTGGCTGGGCGTCCACGAGGGCTTGTAGGGGCGGGCGCCGGTGAGGGCGTCGAAGATGTCGGCGGTGCTCACCACCCGGGTGCTGAGCGGAATTTCGTCCGCCATGCGGCCGTCCGGGTAGCCGCTGCCGTCCAGGTATTCGTGGTGCCAGGAAACGACGTCGTGCAGGGTACGTATGCCCGGCGTGTCCTGCAGGGCGAAGCCCTCGATCAGGCGGTCCACCAGCTCGCGCCCCTTCACCACGTGCTCCTTCATCTTCTCCCATTCGAAGCGCTCCAGCCGGCCGGGCTTGAGCAGGATCTCGTCCGGGATGCCGACCTTGCCGATGTCGTGCAGCGGACCGAACAGCGCCAGTTCGTCGGCGAAGCCCTCCGGCAGGCCGTGGGCCTGGGTGAGCTCGTCCGCGATGATGCGCACGTAGTCGCGCAGCCGCAGCTGGTGCATGCCGGTTTCCTCGTCGCGCATCAGCGTGAGGTCGTGGGCGAAGCGGGTGGTGTCTATCAGCGTGCGGATGGACTCGATGCCGCGCGCCACCAGGCCGGCGGCCAGCGGGCCCCAGGCGGTCAATTCCCGGATCAGGCGGGCAGGGGCGGCCAAGCTGCGGCTGGATTCGAACACCAGGAAGCCGAAGAAGCCCCGCTGGTGACGTATCGGCAGGATCAGCAGCGGACACAGGTTGCCGTCGCCCGCCCATGCCAGGGCCGGATCCGGGCGGACGAAGGTGGTCTGTGCCCGGCCGGTGGCGCCGCAGCGTGACAGCGAAGGGTTGAGCGGAAGTTCGGAGAAGGGCGCCGGGCAGGGCAGCACCCGGCCGTCGCAGTCCGCCCAGTAGGTGAGGGAGGCGCCGTCATCCGACAGCAGGAAGGCACCGATGCGGCCGATGTCGTGATGCACGCCGGCGACGTGATTGCGCACTTCCTGCAGCACGTCCGGCAGCGAGCCGGCGAGGTAGGCATCCGCAGTGGCGACGTCGAAAGGGTGGGCGAAGCCGGGCGGGAGCAGCGACATGGCGGCCTCCAGGCTGGTTGGGGTCAGGGTGTGACCGGCAGCCGCCGGTCGAATTCCCGTGCTGCTTGCTTCCCGCGCGCGTCGCGGCACACTGGCCGCGCTGTCTTCGGTGGTGTCAGCCGCAGACTGCGGCCAGCATCTCCTGTTTGCTGTCGCGGGCGGCGTCCAGCAGGGCGTCGAACTTTTCTTTTTCGATGCCGGCGATGCAACTGTTCAGCAGTTCAGGCCTGCCTTTGACGCCCAGCAGGGTTTCGAACGGGTTGGGCGTCTCAGCCGCCAGACTGGCGACGAAGACCAGATCGCGCAGGTTGGCGGGTGGCCAGGAGCCGCCGTAGGGGTCTTCGTACTGGAAGGTGTCCAGGATGTCTTCCGGCAGTTCGAAAGCTTCGAGCACCGCGCGGCCCACCGGCTCGTTCCACAGGGCGACGAACTCGGCGAAGCGGTTCATGTTCTCTTCCAGGGCCGGATAGGCGGAGGCGCGGGAGAGCAGGAAAAACTGGCCGAGGTCCACCATCATGCCGGCCAGCAGCGCGGTGTCCGGGTTCATGGTGCGCAGGTGGCGGGCAAAGGCATAGGACCAGGAGGCTACGTCCACCGAGTGCATCCACAGGCCGGAGGCGATGAGGCGCATGTTCTTGGAGCGGTGATCCTGCGCCAGCTGCTCGGCGGCCACGGCGAAAGCGAGGCAGCGCAGGGAGGCGAGGCCGATGCGCTTCACCGCATCGTTCACGCTGGTGATCTGGGCGCTGTAGGGATTGAGCAGCACCGCGTTGGCCATCCGCACCGTCTTTGCGCTGAGTACCGGCTCGGCACGCACCAGCGCGGCGATGTCGTCCAGCGAGGCGCCCGGGTTGTCGGCGAGGCGCTTGATCCGCAGGGAAACGTCCAGCGAGGTGGGAAAGTTGAGCCGGCCTTCCTGCAGCTCTTCCTCGATCTGGTCCGAGAATGCCTTGGCCTGGGAGTCGAAATCTTGCATCGCCATGCTCTTCGAGTGGTGGGCGGGAGCGAGTGTAGCTCGCTTGGGAAGTATAGGTGTAGCCCGGCCCGGCGTCAGAGCCGGGAAAAGCGGTGCCGGGCCATAGGCGGGGCTCAGGGCTGGCGCATGACGGCGCGGCCGTCCTCCAGCCGTTCGACCTGGGCCAGCGTAGCCACCGGCACGGCCAGCGCATCGATCAGCGCGCGGCCCGGCATGAAGCACTTCTCGACGATGAAGCCGGCGGCCATCACCTGGGCGCCGGCTTCGCGCGCCATCTCCACCAGCGCTACCGCGGTGCGGCCATTGGCGAGGAAGTCATCCACGATGGCGACCCGCGCGCCGGTGGCGATGTAGCGCTGCGACAGCACCAGCTTGATGTCTCCGCCCTTGGTTGGGGAGGGGATGATGCGCGACAGGAAGGGTGACTCCACCTCCGGCGAATACTTCTTCGCATACACCAGCGGCACGTTCAGGGCCTGGGCCACCACCAGCGCCGGCGCGATGCCGCTGGCCTCGGCGGTGAGGATGATGTTCGGCTGGCTGGCCGAGATGCGCCTCGCCATCTCCCGGCCCAGCTCGAGGATGAAGGCCGGCTCGATGCGGTGGTTGAGGAAGTGGTCGATGCGCAGGATGCGGTCGCCGATGACGGTGGCTTCGTTCTCGATGCGGCGCACCAGCGGGCCGTAGGCGGCGGCAAGTTCGGTGGAGTTCATTCTCGGATCCTGGAAACGCAACCGCCCCGAAAGCCGGGGCGGGAGAGGGGCGCATTTTAGCGCAGCGGCGGGGCCTTGGGCGGACGCTGGCGGCGTCGTCGCCAGGCTCGGATCAGCCAGGCCCGCCAAGCGCCGCGCACGCCGAAATAGCCGATTACCGCCAGCATGGCGCCAAGCAGCACGAGGCCCAGGGCCAGCGGTTTTCCCAGTGCGCTCATCCAGTCGATCAGGGCGCTGGCCCAGTCGATCATGCCCATGCCGTTGGGCTCCGGCGGCGCGGTGAAGCCACCGCTGTCCGCGCCCAGTACCCAGGCGCCCAGCAGATAGGCGAGGAGATAGAGCGGCACGATGGTCAGCGGGTTGGTGTAAAGCGTGGTCAGCAGCGCCAGCGGCAGGTTCACCCGGAACAGCACGCAGCACACCGCGGCCCCGGGCATCTGCAGCGGGCCGGGGATGAGACCGCAGAACAGCCCGACCGCCACCGCGCCGGCGGCGGAGTTGCGGTTCAGATGCCACAGCCGGGGGTGCAGCAAGGTATTGGCGAAGGGCCGCAACCAGCGATTGTCGCGGATGCTGCCGTGATCGGGGAGGAAGCGCTTGAGTGATTTACGCATGGCGAGGTCCGGCCAGGATTCTAGTCGAGCTTCCGCCGGGCGTGCTTTCACCGCAGGCCCGGCTTGCCTGGCCGCAGCAGCGGCGTTCATGATGATGTTCTATGCGAATGGCGATTCTCCTTTTTGCGGCCGGGGTCTGCGGTCTGCAGTCTCTGTCGGCGCTGCCTCCGGCTGCGGTGCTGGCGGGCTGCGCTGGGCTTTCGACCGCAGCGGCCGTGGCTGCGTTTCACCAGCGTCGGCGTTCGCCTGTCACCGCGAGCTTGCTGCTGGGCGTGGCGGCGATCTGCAGCGGCTTCCTGTGGGCCGCGTGGCGGGCGGAAATCCGCCTCGCGGATGAGCTGCCGGCGGCCTGGGAGGGGCGGGACGTGGTGCTGCGCGGGCGGGTAGCCGATCTGCCGCAGCAGCTGGAAGAGGGCGTGCGTTTCGGCTTCCGGGTGGAGGCGGTGGTGCCGGCGCAGGCGGGCGCGACGCCGCAGGTGCCGGAGGACATCCAGCTCTCCTGGTACCACCCGCGGCCACGTTCCACCGCGGCCGCAGCCGAGGTGGTGGCCACCGGCGCCGGCCAGGAGGGCGAAGACCTGGAGGCGGAGGCCATGCCCTCACGCGCCGGCGAGCTGTGGCAACTGAGAGTGCGGCTCAAACGTCCCCACGGCTTCGTCAATCCCAATGGGTTCGACTACGAAGCCTGGCTGCTGCAGCGGGGCACCCGCGCCACCGGCTATGTGCGCAGTTCCGCCGACAACCGCTTGCTGGCCCCGGATGGCGGCGGCTTCCTGGCCTGGGTGCATGGTCTGCGCGGCACGGTGCGCGACCGCTTCCTCGCCGCCTTGCCGGATGGGCCCTACGCCGGCGTACTGGTGGCGCTGGTGGTGGGCGACCAGCGCGCGATTCCGAATGCGCAGTGGGATGTTTTCCGCAACACCGGTATCACCCATCTGGTGGCGATCTCGGGCATGCATGTCTCCTTGTTCGCGCTGCTGGCCGGCAGCGCGGTCGCGCTGGCGTGGCGACGTTTGCCCTGGCTGGCGCTGCGGCTGCCGGCGCGCAAGGCGGCTGCGGTGGCGGCGCTGGCGGGCGGCGTGACCTATGGCCTGCTGGCTGGCCTGGGGCTGCCGGTGCAGCGTGCGCTGGTGATGCTCGCGGTGCTGGCGGTCGCCTGGATGCTAGGGCGGGAGGTGGCACCCAGCCGAGTACTGGCGCTGGCCTTGCTCGGTGTGCTGCTGGCGGACCCATGGGCGGTGCTGGCGCCGGGCTTCTGGCTGTCCTTCGGTGCGGTGGCCACCATTCTTCTGGTGGCCAGCGGACGATTGGGCGTGAAACGCGGCGGCTGGCGCGCGGCGACCCGGCTGCAGCTGGGCATCACGCTGACCTTGTTGCCGGCACTGCTGGCGCTGTTCCAGTCCTTCTCGGTGGTGGCGCCGCTGGCGAATGCGGTGGCGATCCCGGCGATCAGCTTCCTGGTGACGCCGCTGGCCTTGCTCGCCGCGGCGCTGCCAGTGGAGGCCCTGCTGCATCTGGCGCACTGGTTGCTGGCGATGACCATGATTCCGGTGAACTGGCTGGCGGCGTCGCCCTGGGCCCTGTGGCAGCAGGCGGTGCCGCCGCTGGCCTTGATCGTGGCCGGCACCGGGGCTACCGCGGTGCTGCTGTTGCCCCGTGGGGCCGGTGGCAAGCTGGCGGCGCTTGCCGTGCTGTTCGCCTTGCTGAGCTGGCGGCCGGCGCGGCCGCAGGAGGGCGAGTTCTGGCTGACGGTGCTGGACCTGGGCAACGGTCTGTCGGTGCATCTGCAGACGGCGCGGCACGATCTGCTCTACGACGCCGGACCGCCCTACGGGCCGGCAGCGGACGCCGGCAGCCGGGTGGTGCTGCCCTATCTCGCCGGGCTGGGGGTGCAGCGGCTGGACCTGCTGCTGCTCTCGCATGACGACATGGACCACATCGGCGGTGCCGGGGCGGTGCTGGCCGGCATGCAGGTGGACGCGGCAATGGCCTCGGAGACCTTGCCGCTGCTGGCCACGACGGGGCTGCCCCTGCGCCGCTGCGCGGCCGGGATGAACTGGTCCTGGGACGGCGTGGCCTTCGAAGTGCTGCATCCGCAGGCAGGTCAGGCGCCGGCGCGGCGCAACAACGATGATTCCTGTGTGCTGCGCATCCGCGGCGCCGGCGGCTCGGCGCTGCTGGTGGGCGACATCGAAGCCCGCACCGAGGCGGCACTGGTGGGCCGCTTCGGCGACACGCTGGCGAGCGAGCTGATCGTCGTTGCCCACCACGGCAGCCGCAGCTCCTCCACCGCACGCTTCGTCGACAGCGTGTTGCCGGAAGCGGCCTTGTTCTCCAGCGGCTACCGAAACCCCTACGGCCATCCGCATCCGGCGGTATGGGCGCGCTGGCAGGAAGCCGGCGCGCGCAACTGGCGGACCGACGAGCAGGGCGGGCTGATCGCCCGCATGGGGCGCAACGGCCTGGCGGTGGAGGCGGTGCGGGAGTCGCGCCCGCGCTACTGGCACGGCCGCTGAGCCGCGGGACGCACGGTGTGCCGGGCTTGCCCGGCGGGCGCGGCCGGCTGCTAGACTCGGCCGTCATCCAGACCACCGCCGAGCTGCCATGAGCCTGATCTCCGCACTGCGTCGCCTGTTCGATTCCCCCCAGCCCTTGCGCAACCCGCCACCGGCCTCGCTGCCGTCCGCCGATGAGCCGCGCCAGCGCGAAGTTCAGTGCCTGGGGCCGCATGGTCTGCATCGCATGGCCTACGTCGAATGGGGGGACCCGACCAATCCACGGGTGTTGGTCTGCGTGCATGGCTTGACGCGCAACAGCCGCGATTTCGACCATCTCGCGCGGGCGCTTTGCAGCCACTACCGCGTCGTCTGTCCAGACGTGGCCGGCCGCGGCCGCAGCGACTGGCTGGGAGTGAAAACGGACTACGGTTTTCCGGTGTACGTTGGTGACATGGTGACTCTGCTGGCGAGGCTGGACGTGGAGGAAGTGCACTGGGTGGGGACTTCCATGGGCGGCCTCATCGGCATGTTGCTTGCCAGCCAGCCGCATACGCCGGTGAAACGGCTGGTGCTCAACGACGTTGGCCCGGTGGTGACGGCCGCCTCGCTGCGGCGTATCGGCCAGTACGTGGGCAAGGCGCCGCGCTTTGATTCCCTGGCCGCGGCCGAAGCCTACATCCGCGAAGTCAGCGCGCCCTTCGGCGCGCTCAGCGACGAGCAATGGCGCCATCTCACCGTGCATTCGGTGCGGAAGGTGGAGGGCGGCTACACCATGTGCTATGACCCCGGCATCGGCGATGCCTTCCGCACCACGCCGCTGGTTGCCGATGTGGACCTCTGGTCGGTGTACGACCGTATCGCTTGCCCCACGCTGGCGCTACGCGGCGCAGCCTCCGACCTGCTGGAACCGGCGACGCTGCAGGCGATGGCTGGCCGTGGCCCCTGCGCGCGTACGGTGGAGTTCGCCGGCGTGGGCCATGCGCCCATGCTGATGAGCGAAGAGCAGCTCGCGGTGGTGCGGGATTTCCTGCTCGAAAGCGAGGGGTGAGCCGGATGCCGCCGCGCCGGCCTTGTTCATCCAGCCCTGGCTTTTCATTAGCCTGGCCTCGATCATCGTCATCGCGCTGTGCCGGCGGAACTTCGCTTCCGCGGCTTTGCGCGCGCTGGAGCCCTGAGCCCGCGCCAGTAACTTGGCTTGAAGCCGGGCCGATCGCCACACGCGAGCCATAGCCCGGCGTAGCCGAGCTGGGCTACAGCCGGAAACGGCTGACGGTGCTCAGCATGCTATCGGCAACCTGAGTCAGTGCCTGGGCGGAGCGAGAAGCCTCCGCGGTGGCGGCACCGGTTTCTTCCGCATGGGTGGCGATTTCCTCCACCCGCTTGGCGACCTCGGCGGAAGCGCCGGATTGTTCCCGCAGGGCGACGTCCAGTTCGCCGATGATGCTGGCGACCTGCTGGGAAATGTCCTGCAGCGCGGTGATGGTCCGCCCGGTGTGTTCCGCATGGCTGACGCTGTTGCTCACCGCTTCCACGCCATCGCCGATGCCAGCCACCACCTGGCGGGTGGATTCCTGGATGGCGCGGACCATCTCGGTGATCTCGCCGGTGGATTCGGCGGTGCGCTCGGACAGCTTGCGCACTTCGTCGGCGACGACGGCGAAGCCCCGGCCATGTTCGCCGGCGCGGGCCGCTTCGATGGCGGCGTTGAGCGCCAGCAGATTGGTCTGCTCGGCGATCTCCTTGATCACCTGCACGATGCTGGAGATGCGCTGCGAGTCGGTTTCCAGCCCAGCGATGCGTTCCGCTGCCGTCTGCACCACATTGGAGACGCGGCCGATTTCCTCCACCAGCTTGTCCACCGTACCCTGGCCTTCCAGCGCCTGCCTGCCGGCATCTGCGGCGAGCCGGCTCGCATCTCCGGTGCTGTCGGATACATGGGTGATGGAAACGGTGAGCTGCTCGACGTTGGCGGCGATGGCGGAGGCGGCTTCGCTCTGCACCGCCACGCTTTGCTCCATCTGCGACACCCCGTCGCCGAGCTGGCGGGCCGCGCCGGACACCTCGTCCGCACCCTGCCGGGTGGAGATCAGCGTCTCGCGCAGCGCGGCCTGCATGTCGCCGACCGCGCCCACCAGCGCGCCGATCTCGTCGCGGCTGCGCGCCGGCAGCTCGGAGCCGGACAGGTCGCGGGAGGCGATGCGCTGCGCGGCGGTAACCACGCGGGAAAGGCGGTTGCTCAGGAGGCGGGCGAAGAAGACGGAGCTGGCGAGGGCGAGGACGGTGCCGGTGATCAGCGCCGCAATCGCGGTGGTCCGGGCCTGGGCGGCGGCGTTGGAGCCCATGGCGGTGGCTGCGTCGGCATTCTGGCGGTTGTACGTCACCAGGGCTTCTATGGCGTCGCGGACCCGGTTGGCGGCAGGAAGCCAGTTTTCGCGCTGTACCTGCAGCGCCTCGCTTTCGCGCCCGGCCTTCTCGTGCTCGATGGCGGTGTTGACCACCTTGGCATAGTCCCGCGCGGTACTGCGGACGGTTTCTATCAGCCGCCTGTCTTCGTCGCTGGCAATGAGCGGGGTATAGCCGTCCACTGCCTCCTGGACCGAGGCGTCCAGTTCGCCGAGCGCCTTTTCCACCTTGGCTTTGTCGGCCGGGGCCGCCAGCAGGTACTCCAGGCTGCGTACCCGGTAGCGCAGGCGCAGTTCGCTGAGCTTGGCTGCCTGCTGCACCGAGGGTAGCCAGTTGCGGGCGACTTCTCCGGCGAGCTCGTCCACCCTGCCGATCTGCACGTAGCAGATGATGATGGCGGCAATGAAGAGGGTTCCGGATACGAGGAAGTTGAGAAGCAGCTTTCCACGTAGCGACAGATCGTTGAACCAGGTCATGGCTGCTCCCCCAAATTGTTGTTGTTGTTCCCGGTGTACGGCAGTGAGATTGCCGATACTAGCCGGATTTCCTCTCCGTCCGGCTATTCATGCGGATTAACGGGCTGACAGCTTGCCGGGTTTAGGGGGGGCTGCCCAAAGCGGGTATCGAAACCGTTCAGCGTTCTTCGCCCGTCTCCCCGGGCGGCGCCTTTTCGGCATCGGCTTCCAGGTGGATGGAGGCGGAGTTGATGCAGTAGCGCAAGCCGGTGGGTTGAGGGCCATCCTCGAACACATGGCCGAGGTGGGCGCCGCACTCATGGCACAGCACCTCGGTGCGGTGCATGAAGTGGCTGTGGTCGTCGGCGGTATCCACGTTCTGGGGTTCGGCGGCAGTCCAGAAGCTGGGCCAGCCGCAGCCGGCGTCGTACTTGTGCTCCGAGCGGAATAGCGGCGCGCCGCAGCTGGCGCAGGTGTAGGTGCCGTCGTCCCAGCGGTTCCAGTACTCACCGCTGAAGGCACGCTCGGTACCTTTCTCGCGCATCACGTGGTATTGCATCGGGGTGAGCGCGGCGCGCCATTCGGCGTCGCTCTTCTTGATCTTGCGGCTCATGGTGTCTCCTCTGTGTGGGGTGCCGGCAACGACTGAGGGCCCGCGCGGGCCCGGCAGGCCTCAGTGCAGATGCCGCGGCAGTTGTTCAGCCTGCTCTTCCGGCATCTCGGCATGCACGATCTCGCCTTCCGGCGAAGGGTACATGGGAGCGCCGCAGTCATCGCAGTACTCGAGCGGGAAGCGGTGCTCCAGGTTGATGATCTCGCTGACGCCGCATTCGCGCAGCACCGCCTCGATCTGGGCGGCGCAGTCGCTGTTCTCGTCCTCGGCGCCCAGCAGCGGCCAGATCACGCCATGCACCACCTCGTCGCGGTCGCGCAGGGTGAGGCCGACGCGGTATTCCTCCAGGTGGCGATCCCAGAATGGGGCGATGACTGCCCGCAGATTGGCCGCCGGGGCTTCCAGCGCGGTGCCGAGGTAAGCCACCGAGGCGCGCACCGCATACGGCCGGCTGTCCTTGTCGGCGCTGCGGCTGGCGGCGAAATAGGCTTCCGGCAGCACGACCTCCAGCGCGCAGCCGGGCAGCAGTGGGGCGAGGCAGGCGCCGCCCTGGGTGCGCCACTGGTTCAGCGCCTGCTCGCGGCTGCCATCGGCTTCCTGCCAGCGGAACAGCGGCTGGCCCTTGGGTACGGCCACCGCGGCCAGCAGGTAGCGGGTGTCGGACAGGAACTGGGCCGTCTCCGGCATGCCTTCGGTGTCGATGTGCAGGTCCTGGCCATTCATGGCCGCGCCGCCGATGACATGGGCGAAGGCGGCGGTGCCGCAATAGCCCTGCGGCAGTTGGTCAGGGCTGAACAGGAAGTCGGCCAGCGAGAAGCGTACGCCGTCGGCCAGGATGTGGGCCTGCAGATGGACGCGCAGGTTGGCCAGCACAGCCGGCGGGATGGCGGTGGCGGGGATGCGGTAGCGCGACCACGCCAGCACGGGGGCCGCGACCAGCAGCACGTCATGGTCGGCGGACAGCCGGGCGGCGGATTCGGCGCGCGACTCGATCTGGTCGGCGAGTTCGTCGTAAGCGCTGGCCTCGGTGCTGTAGAGGTGGTCCAGCGCGGCGTTCAGCGTTTCTTCGTCGTTGTCTTCCAGCAGTTCGTCGATGGCGGCGGCCAGGTTCTGTTCCCAGTAGCGGTCTTCCACCCGGCAGCCGGATTCGGCGAGACCTGTGGCGAGCCAGGCGAGTCGTTCGGCGTCGCGGCCTAGGCCGCCACGGCGCTTGAGGCGCGTTCTTTTCATCTCGTGTCCTGAGAATGTCCGGTGGAGCCTGGGCTCCGGGCGGACGGGGGCCGATATTCTAGCCCACCGCCCCCTCTCTCCGCCTGCGCCGGCCCTGCTTCAATATTTAATAGACAGGTCGGACGAGACGCACGTTCTGCAGGATGGTGGCCGAGATTTCTTCGATGGACTTGGTGGTGGAGTCCAGCCAGCGGATGTTCTCCCGCCGCATGAGCTTCTGCGCTGCGTCGATCTCGTAGCGGCAGTTGTCCAGCGCGGCGTAGCGGCTGTTGGGGCGGCGCTCCTGGCGGATCTGCGACAGGCGCTCCGGCGAGATGCTGAGGCCGAAGAGCTTGTTGCGGTAGACATGGAGTTCGCCCGGCAGCTTGTTGCGGTCGAAGTCTTCCGGGATGAGTGGGTAGTTGGCCGCCTTCACGCCGAACTGCACCGCCAGGTAGAGGCTGGTCGGTGTCTTGCCGGAGCGGGACACGCCGACCAGGATCACGTCCGCCTCGGCCAGTTCGCCCTCGGAGGAAACGCCGTCGTCGTGGGCCATGGCGAAGTTGATCGCCTCGATGCGGTTCTTGTAGTCCATGCTGTCGGCGATGCCGTGGAAGCGGCCGACTGTATGGGTGGAGCGCTGGCCGAGCTCGGTTTCCAGCGGGCCGATGAAGCGCTCGAACAGGTCGAGGAAGAGAGCGTCGGCCTTGCGCAGGGCGGCGACCGTCTCCGGATTGACCAGCGTGCTGAAGACGATGGGGCGGGCGCCGTCGCTGGCGTGGGCTTCCCGGATCTGGTTGGCGCAGTCGATGGCCTTGTCGAGGTCGTCCACGAAAGGGATGCGGATCTGCCGCATGCGCGATTCGGGAAACTGGGCGAGCAGGCTGTGACCCAGCGTTTCGGCGGTGATGCCGGTGCCGTCGGAGATGAAGAAGACGCTGCGGATCGGGGTGTCGCTCATGGGTTTTCGGGTCTCGGCGGAAGGGAATATCCGGTATTGGGGCAAACCCTGCGATGCGGCAGAGCAGCAAAACTCTTAAAATCGCATTTTGCTTTCTCCACAACAATTCCGGAAGGCCATCCATGACCCAGTACGTCATCCCCTTCACCGAACTCCGTATGTCCGACGTGGACAAGGTCGGCGGCAAGAACGCCTCGCTGGGTGAAATGATCAGCCAGCTACCTTCCAGCGTGCGGGTTCCCGGCGGCTTCGCGACCACCGCGGACGCCTACCGCGAGTTCCTGGCTCATGAGGGGCTGGTGGATAGGATCAACGCTGCGCTCGACGTGCTGGATGTGGACGATGTGAACGCGCTGGCCCGTACCGGCGCCCAGATCCGCCAGTGGATCGTGGACACTCCGTTCCCGGCCAAGCTGGAAACCGAGATCAAGACCGCCTACGAGCAGATCACCTCCGAAGGCGAGGGCAGTTTCGCCGTCCGCTCCTCCGCCACCGCGGAAGACCTGCCGGACGCCTCCTTCGCCGGCCAGCAGGAAACCTTCCTGAACATCCACGGCTACGAGAACATCCTGCACGCGATGAAGGAAGTGTTCGCGTCGCTGTACAACGACCGCGCCATCGCCTACCGGGTGCACAAGAACTTCGCCCATGCCGATGTCGCCCTCTCCGCCGGCGTGCAGCGCATGGTGCGTTCCGACACCGGCGCCTCCGGCGTGATGTTCACCATCGATACCGAATCCGGTTTCAAGGACGTGGTCTTCATTACCGCCTCCTACGGTCTCGGCGAAACCGTGGTGCAGGGCGCGGTGAACCCGGACGAGTTCTACGTCCACAAGCCTACGCTGGCGCTGGACAAGCCGGCGGTGGTCCGCCGCAATCTGGGCTCCAAGCTGATCAAGATGGTCTTCGCCGACAAGGCGGTGGCCGGCAAGTCGGTGCGCACGGTGGACGTGCCGGAAGCCGACCGCAACCGGTTCTCCCTGACCGACGAAGACGTGCTGGAGCTGGCGCGCTACGCGGTGATCATCGAGCAGCACTACGGCCGCCCGATGGACATCGAATGGGGCAAGGACGGCGAGGACGGCAAGCTGTACATCCTGCAGGCCCGCCCGGAAACGGTGAAGAGCCAGGACAGCGGCCTGGTGATGGAGAAGTACCGCCTCAAGCAGTACAGCAAGGCGCTGGCCCATGGCCGCGCCATCGGCCAGAAGATCGGTGCCGGTACCGTCCGCATCGTCGCCGACGCTTCCGAGATGAACCGCGTGCAGCCGGGCGACATCCTGGTCACCGACATGACCGACCCGAATTGGGAGCCGGTGATGAAACGCGCCGCGGCCATCGTCACCAACCGCGGTGGCCGCACCTGCCACGCGGCCATCATCGCCCGTGAGCTGGGCATTCCGGCCATCGTCGGCTGCGGCAACGCCACCGAAGTGCTGGAAGAGGGCGAGTCCGTCACCGCCTCCTGCGCCGAAGGCGACACTGGCTACGTTTATCGCGGCAAGCTGGACTTCGAGGTCATCACCACCGACATGGGCAACCTGCCCGACATCCCGGTGAAGATCATGATGAACGTGGGCAACCCGGAACTCGCCTTCGAGTTCGCGCAGATCCCCAACGGCGGCGTCGGCCTGGCGCGCCTGGAGTTCGTCATCAACAACATGATCGGCATCCACCCGAAGGCTATCCTGGAGCTCTCCCAGGTGCCGGCCAGCCTGCGCGACGAGATCAAGCGCCGCTCCCGCGGCTACGCGACGCCCAAGCAGTTCTTCATCGAGAAGCTGGTCGAGGGCGTGGCCACCATCGCCGCCGCCTTCTATCCGAAGCCGGTCATCGTGCGCATGTCGGACTTCAAGTCCAACGAGTACCGCAAGCTGCTCGGTGGCGACATCTACGAGCCGGAGGAAGAGAACCCGATGCTGGGCTTCCGCGGCGCCTCGCGCTACATCGCCCACAGCTTCCGCGACTGCTTCGAGTTGGAATGCGCGGCGATGAAGAAGGTCCGCAACGAGCTGGGCCTGACCAACGTGCAGATCATGATCCCCTTCGTGCGCAACCTGGAAGAGGCGGCCGGCGTGGTGGACCTGCTGGCGGAGCACGGCCTGAAGCGCGGCGTGAACGACCTCAAGCTCATCATGATGTGCGAGATCCCGTCCAACGCCCTGCTGGCCGATCAGTTCCTGCAGCACTTCGACGGCTTCTCCATCGGCTCCAACGACCTGACCCAGCTCACCCTGGGCCTGGATCGCGACTCCGGCCTGGTGGCGCATGCCTTCGACGAACGCGATCCGGCGGTCAAATTGCTGCTGTCGATGGCCATCCAGTCGGCCAACAAGCTGGGCAAGTACGTGGGCATCTGCGGCCAGGGGCCCTCCGACCATGCGGATTTCGCCGAGTGGTTGATGGACGAGGGCATCCAGACCATCTCCCTCAATCCGGATACCGTGGTGGATACCTGGCTGCGCCTCGCCAAGCACGGCAAGGCCTGATCCGCGGCTGATCTTCGCCAGAACGGCGGCCTGCGGGCCGCCGTTGGTCGTTGACGGCGGCGGGCTGTCGACCTCGTCAAAGGTGCTACACTCTCGGGGTTTTTCTGTTTGACCAAATGAACACGACGGCCTGCTGGCCGCGTTTTTCCGGTCGGACAGCCGAATTCCACCTTCCGCGCTGAACGACTTGTGTCCGGTCGTGTGCGGAACGAACCGGAGGACGAGGATGGCACTGGTCATTCTTTCCGCTGGAACGCTCGCCCAGTCAAAGGTCCGCACGCTGAGCCTGCGCACGACCGTGGGGATCGTTTCGGTTTGCCTGCTCGCGGTTGGCGCAGGCGCATTCGCACTCGGCCTGGGCCTCGGCCGCCAGGCGACTCCCGAACCACCGCCGGCAATGGGCTTGAAGTTCGACCAGCCCGAAGGCCGCATGCTGATAGATCGTGTCGGTGAGTTGTCCGGCCGCTTGCTGCGGCTAGAGAACGAAGCGCTCACCCTGGCCAGGCGTATCGACGTGGTCAAGGAGTTCGAGGAGGCGCAGAACAGCCGCGAATTGCCTCCGCCTAGCGCCTATGAAGGGGCGAAGCCGGGCACGCCCGCCGGCGGCCCCCTGATTCCCTTGACCGGTGCCCGGCTGGGAGACGTGCTCGAGCCTGCCGCCGCGGCGCCTTCCAGCGGTTTCGACGACCAGGGCAGCGGCCTGAGCCTGCTGGAGCAGGATCTGGAGCGGATGAACGCGACGCTGGCCGCCATTTCCCGTGCGGCGGACGAGCGCAACCTGCAGCTGATGACTTTTCCCAGCCGTATTCCGGTGCCCGGCGCGCTGCGCAATTCTTCCTTCGGCCGCCGCATGGATCCGTTCAACCGCGGTGCCGCATTCCACAGCGGGCTGGATTTCCCCGCCCCCACCGGCACGCCCATCGTCGCCAGCGCGGGCGGGCGGGTGATCTACTCCGGCTATCGCAATGATTATGGCTACACCGTTGAGATCGACCACGGCAACGACCTGATCACTCGCTACGCCCATTGCTCCCGGCTGCTGGTCAAAGCGGGCGAGGTGGTGACCCCGGGCCAGCGCATCGGCGCAGTGGGAACCACAGGCCGTTCCACCGGGCCGCACCTGCATTTCGAAGTCCTGAAAGGCGGGCGCTATTCCAATCCCGAGTTGTATCTCGCCAGTTCCTGAGCCGGGAGCGCGATGCTTTTTTCCCGCCGCTCCCGTTCCCACACCCGTTCCCTGACCGCGGGGGCGTTCGAGCTCTCGGTGCGCCGCCGCTACCGCCGTATTGCGGCCATCACTGGCATCTGCGTTGTTTTTTTTGTGCTGCTCGCTGGCGGCGTGCACTATTTTGAGAAGAAGTGGGCCCCCGCGATCCGTCTGGCCGAACTGGAGCAGCGGAACAGCGAGCTGCGGGAAGAAGTGGAGCGCCTCAAGCTTGAAGTGCAGATGGAGCACGCGACCCGCGGCGAGCTGGAGAAGCAACTCGCCGACCTGAGCAGCGAGGCGGACAAGCTGAAGAGCGAGCTTGGCTTCTACAAATCCCAAGGCGGCCTGCAGCGCCGCTGAGTACCGATTACCGATATCCAACTATCGTCGAGAGGCAGCGCATGTTCGGCAGCAAGAAACAGAGCAAGCAAAGCAAGTCCATTGAAGTCACCAAACTGTCCAGCCTGATCGCCGACAACGTGCAGATCGTCGGCGACGTGGTCTTCTCCGGCGGCCTGCGGGTCGATGGCAGCATCGAAGGCAACGTGGTGAACAAGGAAGACAGCAATGGCCTGCTGGTGTTGAGCGACAAGGGCAGCATCAAGGGCCGGGTCAGCACCTACGACGCGGTGGTGAACGGCACCATCCAGGGCGACCTGGTGGTGCATCACTTTCTGGAGCTGCAGGCAAACGCCAGGGTGTCAGGCAACATCAGTTACCGCCAGCTGCAGATGGAGTGTGGAGCTGGGCTGGAAGGCCAGCTCTCCCGGCTGGACGATGAGGCGAAGGAGCGTCGGGTTGAGGACAAGAAGGTGGTCGATCTGCCCCACGCCGCAGGAAGCGCGTCCGGCTCGCGCTGAGCGGGCGCGCCCTGCCGGAAGACGGCCGCCTGGACCGAGCAGGTCCTAGGCGGCCGCTTCTTCTTTGTGCCCTTCTGCCGGCAGCCAGCCCAGCCAGCGGAATAGCAGCCAGGAGAACCAGGCGGCGAACCAGGTGGCGTAGAAGCTGAACACGACGTCGCTGAGGAAGTGCCCGCCCTGGGAAACGCGGGCAAGGCCGAAGAGGCCGCCTGCCACCAGCCCGATCAGCGTCCACCGGCGGAGGGCAAGCGCGCCGCCGAGAAAGCCCAGGCTGACGATGTAGAAGCCGGCGGAGGCATGGCCGCTGACGAAGGAGCAGTTGTTGTCGCATTCCCGGCTGGGCACCATCGCAGGGGTGAAGCGGCTCTGGCCGCCGAACTCGCTGACCTTGGCCGGCCGCGCGCGACCCCAGTTGTCCTTCAGCACCACATCGATCAGCAAGCCCGGCCCCAGGGCCAGCGCGACCAGCAGATAGCCCACCTGGGCGCGCCGCCGGCGTCCTTTTTCACTACGCACGAAACAAAAAAAGAACAGGGCGAGGAAGAGGCTGATGATGATGGCCTTGGACATCACCGGAATGCCGCCATAAAGCGCCATCACCAGCGCGCTTTTTTCGCCGTTGAAATGGCCGTCGCTGAAGAAGGCTGCGCTGGTGGCGAGATCCAGTTGCGGCCACAGGGTGAACAGCAGGGCGAAGAACACCATGCTGACCACCATCGTGAGGGTGAGGCGACTCATTGTGCCGGGGTCTCCGTATTGTCTTCAGCCGGCGGCGGGCTTGCAGGGGGGGGCGCTTCCAGCGGGGGGGCTTCAGCTGCGGGTGGTTCCGGTAAACGTCTTACCAGCGCGACGCCGCCCTGGCGGAAGAGCTGCTCGTAGCCTTCGGCCGGCACGCGATCGAAGCGGGTGATGGCCATCTCGCCGGGCTTGGGTTCGCGGGAGGGCGTTACCGCCTGCCGATAGACGCTGAAGCTGGGGGCGTCGATCTTCCACGCCACCACATTGCCTTCGTGGCTGCGCGCGACGGCGGCGGCGGCCTTCACCGGCCCTTGCAGCACTTGCCCGATCCAAGGGCTCACCACGCTGGCGAGCAGTAGCACCTGCAGCGTGGCCCCCAGCAGCAGCTTGTTCCACAGGGGAATGCGGGTGCGCAGGCAGATCGCCAGCCACAGCGCCAGGGCGCCCAGGGTTGCCGCGTAATAGCCGATGCCGGCGGCGCTCAGCGCCTCGCCGAGCTGGGCGCGGTAATAGGCGTTGCCAGCCTCGCCCTGCGACAGCGTCTGCAGGATCAGCGGGAAGGCGGCGAACAGCACGAGAGCCACCAGCGGCGCGATCAGGTGCGGCCATTCGCGCCGTAGGCCGTCGCGGTGGGCGGCGATCAGCAGGAACAGCGGCGTCGAGCCATAGAGCACGTAGTGCGGCAGCTTGGTGCCGGAGAGGGAGAAGAACACCACCACGAAGCCGGCCCACAGCCACAGGAAGCGGCGCACGCCGGTGCCGGCGTCGCTGCGCAGGTGGCGCAGGCTGGCCAGCAGCGGGCCGGTCCAGGGCAGCATCAGCAGCGGCACCGCGAATACGTAGTAGAACAGGCTGCCGGCGTGGCCTTCCAGCGTGCCGGTGAAGCGCTCCACGTTGTGCTTGAGGATGAAGCCGTCGATGAAATTCTGGCCGTGGATGATGAGCGCCGCCGCATACCAGGGCACCACCAGCACAGCCAGGATGATCCAGCCCTGCGGGTCGAACACCGAGCGCAGCCAGCGCTTCCATTCCAGCTTGCTGGCGCAGTAGAGGAAGGTGACCGCGCCCGGCACGATGAGGGCGATCGGCCCCTTGGTGAGCACGCCCAGGCCGATCCAGACATAGCTGCGCAGCAGCGGCGCGCGGCGGCCGCTTTCCAGGTGGCGCCAGGCGTCGAACAGCGACAGCGCGAGCAGCATGTTGAGCAGCGCGTCTGCCGTGGCGGCGCGGCCGATGGCGAAGGGGCCGATGGCGGTGGCGGCCACCGCCAGCGCGGCAATGGCTGCGTCCGGGCCGAAGCGCTCGCGGGCGAAATGCCAGGCGGCGTAGCTCCACACCGCGGCGCACACCGCCGAAGGCAGGCGGAAGGCCCACTCGGAGGCGCCGAAGATCAGGTAGCCGATGGCCTGCAGCCAGTACACCAGGATGGGCTTGTCGAAGCGGTGCTCGCCGTTGAGGTAGGTCGACAGGAAGTCGCCACGCTCGAACATCTCCCGGGTGGCCTCGGAGAACGCGCCTTCATCCACATCGAACAGCGGCGTGCTGCCGAGGAAGAGGAAGTAGCTCACCAACGGCAACAGGAAGACGAGCGCGGTGATGAGGCGCTGCTGCGCGCCCTGCGGCACCGGATTCATTGCGCCACCGGCTGGCGCCAGCCTTCGTCCACCGACAGCTCGGCATTCGGCCGGGCGAGGTAGGCGCGGGTGTTGCCGGATTCGTAGTAGACGCGGGCAAGCAGTTCGGCCAGCACGCCGGAAGTCACCATCTGCACGCCGGCGATCAGCAGGAAGAAGCCGGCGAACAGCAATGGCCGGGTGCCGATGGATTCACCCAGGAAAACCTTCAGCGCCCCCAGATAGCAAAGGATGGCGCTGCCCAGCGCGCCCAGGCCGATGCCGATGCCGCCGAAGAAGTGGCCGGGGCGGGTACGGTAGCGCATGAAGAAGTAAACGAAGATCAGGTCCAGCACCACCCGGAAGGTGCGCGAGATGCCGTACTTGGACTGGCCGAAGACGCGGGCGTGGTGGGTCACCACTTCCTGCGCGATGCGCCGCGGCGTGGTCACCGTCGCCAGCCAGGCGGGGATGAAGCGGTGCATTTCGCCGTACAGGCGCACGTTCTTGATCGCGCTGCCGCGGAACACCTTCAGGCTGCAGCCATAGTCCTTCAGATGCACGCCGGTGAGGCGGGCGATCAGGCGGTTGGCGATGCGCGAAGGGATCTTGCGCAGCAGCAGGCCGTCCTGGCGGTCCTTGCGCCAGCCGGCGACCAGGTCCAGATCCTCGGTCAGCAGGCGGTTCACCATGCGCGGGATGTCGATGGGGTCGTTCTGCAGGTCGCCGTCCATGGTCACGATCACCGTGCCGCGGGCTGCATCCAGGCCGGCCTGCATGGCCGCTGTCTGCTTGAAGTTGCGCATCAGCTCGATGATGCGCACATGCGGCCCGTAGAGTTCGGCGCAGCGCGCCAGTTCGGCCGGCGTGGAGTCGGAACTGCCGTCATCCACCAGCACCACTTCCCAGGGCCAGGGGTAAGGGCCGAGGGCGAGATGGATGCGTTCGAGCAGCGGCTCGACGTTCTCCGCCTCGTTGTACATCGGCACTACCACGGACAAGGTGTGCTTGGGCAGGCCAGCCGGAATCTGCGGCTCGGCGGCAGGGAGCGGGGATAGGCTCATGGGTTCGAAGCGGTCTCGCAAGAAGTATTCGGGGGATTCCGCGGCGCGGAGTCCGGAGCGTCGTTGTCGTCGGACGGGGCCTGTCGGCCCGGGCCTGCGTTGGGGAACAGCCAGGCGATGGCGCCGGCGCTGACCGCGCAGGCGATGACGAAGAGGTGCAGGGCAAGTGCCGCGCGCAAGCCGTCGGCGAAGCCGATGCCGGTGCTCGCCAGCGCTGCGGCGGCGCCCGCCTCGTAGGTGCCGAAGCCGGCCACGCCCTGTATCGGCAGGATGGCGGCCAGCTCCGCGCCCAGCGCGCCGGCCACGCCCTGCGTCGGCGCGGCCGCCAGCAGAGCGGCCAGCAGCCAGGCCTGGGCAGCGAGCTTCACCGACCAGTTGGCGACAGTCCATACCCAGCCGTAGCGGGCGTGGCGGGTGGATTCGGCGAAGGCGTCGCGCAGTTTGCCCAGCTTGCTGGCGAAGGAGCCCCTTTCCGCCCAGCCATGCGGGCGGCGGGCCCAGCGCGGCAGGACCCAGGCGAAGCCCAGCAGGCCGCCACAGGCGAGCAGCCGCAGCGCCAGCGGCACGCCCGGCCAGAGCGCCGTCGCCACGACGCCCACCACCAGCGCATCCTGCAGCCTGAACCAGAACAGGGAGGCCATTGCGCGTGGCAGCGGCGTGGCGAAGGTACGGCGCAGCAGTACCGGGAAGGCCGCTTCGCCGCCACGGAAAGGCAGCACATTCACCATGGCGTTGTGGATGAGCACGATGCGCAGACAGGCGCCGAAGCGGCCGCGGGCATCATGGCGGAATTCGTCGTACACCCGCAGCGCCCGCAGCAGGTAGCTGCAGAACAGGCCTGCCACGGTCACTGCGATGACGCCGGGCGTGAGGCGGGCAAAGGCTGCGCCCACCTCGCGCCAGCGTGCGTCGGCAAGCAGCCAGGCGAGCAGGGCGATGCTGACCGCGAGGGCGAGCAGGCGGCTGGCTTTCACGTCGCCTTGCCCGCCGTGCGCGGATGCAGCCAGGCCCAGCCGGCGCCCAGCAGGCCGCAGGCTACCAGCAGGTATTGCGACCACAAACCTTCCGGATAGCCGAGATCCTCTATCGCCAGTGCGATTGCCAGGAGGAACAACAGCACCGCGGTGAACCGCAGGCCGCGGGCATGCTCCCAGAAGCGCCAGCGGTCCGCCCACCAGGTGCCCAAGGCTGCGCACAGCCAGCCGCCGGCGGCGCCGGCGAAGACGTCCAGCGGCCAGTGGGCGCCGACGGCGAGGCGGGAGAAGCCCACCAGTGCGGCTAGCGCCAGCGCCACCCAGCCCACCCAGCGGCGCTCGCCGGCGGTGGCGCAGAAGGTGAAGACGCCCGCGATGACGAAGGCGGTGGTGGTGTGGCCGGAGGGGAAGGAGTTGGTGCGCAGTGGCAGTCCGATCACGGTGATCGCGTCCACACCCAGCACCGCGGCTGGCCGGGGTTCGGCGAAAATTGCCTTCAGGCCTTGCGCATAGAGGATGGCGGCCGGAGCGGCCAGCACTGCCGACGCCACCCAGCGTGGACGCCACAGCAACACCGGCCCCAGCATGGAGAAGGCGCCCAGCGTGGCACCGAAATTGGTGATGCCGGCCCACAGCGCCGCCGGCAGCAGGTACTGCGCCGCCGCGTTGGTGATGATGAACCAGTCCTCGTTGTGGCCGCCGAAGAACACGTACAGGGCCAGGGCGCCGGAGAGGATCGACGGAATGAGGATCCAGGCCGCGGATGGCAGGGCGGGCGG
>Ga0209699_100204_pt1 | contig 55778 bp, 35 predicted proteins | sample SynthPrep_1_END__FD_187204 | JGI IMG/M metagenome (GOLD analysis project Ga0209699, IMG submission 187204) | Synthetic microbial communities from Ohio, USA - SynthPrep_1_END_DS7_MetaG (SPAdes) (version 2) | ecosystem: Engineered > Bioreactor > Aerobic > Activated sludge | place: USA: Ohio...
GGCCGGGCGGGGTGGGCGGAGCGAGGCTGACCTTGGTGCCTGGCTGAAGGGTGCCGGGGTTGCCGACGATCACCCGCTCGCCGGGCGCGAGGCCGTCGATGATGTGCCAGCGCCCGCCGTGCATGGCGCCGGTGCGCACGGCCCGGCTCTCCACGGTGCCGTCGGCGCTCACCAGCATCACCTGCGCCTGGCCGTCGGTGCCGCGCTGCACCGCGCGCTGGGGTACGAGAATGGCCGCCGGGTCGCTGCCCTGCGCCACCCGTACCCTCACATACATGCCAGGCAGCAGCAGGCCGTCCGGGTTGGGAAACTCGCCGCGCAGCAGCAGCTGGCCGGTGCTGCGGTCCACGGTGACGTCGGAGAACAGCAGCCGGCCGGCGCGGGGCTCCCCGCCGCCTTCCAGTGCGAGCGCCAGGCTGGCGTCGGCAGCCTGGGCGGCCTGCTGTGCGGCGCGCAGCCGCAGGGCGTCGGCCGCCGGTTGGCGGAAATCGACGTACACCGGATCGAGCTGCTGCACCACCGCCAGCGGGGTGGCTTCGTCCTGCCCCACCAGCGCGCCTTCAGTGACGAGCGCGCGGCCGATGCGGCCGGAGATGGGAGCCTTGACGGCGGCGTAGTCCAGGTTCAGCCGGGCCGTGTCCACATCGGCACGGGCGGACTGGCGGGCCGCCTGGGCGCTGCGCACCGCCGCCTGCGCGGCATCGAAATCCTGCCGGCTGACGGCGTTCACCTCCACCAGCGGCCGGTAGCGCTGGAGTACCGCGTCCGCCTCGAACAGCGCCGCCTCCGCCTTCGCCAGCTCGCCCTCGGCACGCGCCAGCGCGGCCTTGAAGGGGGCCGGGTCGATGCGGAACAACAGCTCGCCGGCTTTCACCTCGGCGCCTTCCCTAAAATGGCGGCTGAGCACGATGCCGGCCACCCGGGCGCGCACCTCCGCAACCCGCACCGGCTCCACCCGGCCGGGCAGCTCGGTTTCAAGCGCCAGCGCCTCGGCCTGGGTGAGCAGGGTTTCCACCGGCGGCGGGGGCGGCGCCGGGGCGTCCTGTGCCGGTTTGCAGCCGCTTATCAGCAGGGAGAGGGCCAGCATGGCGGCCAGCCGGGCAGCGTGGGGTTCGAGCACGGAAGATCCTTCGATTGGGGGAGGGGAAGCGAAGGCGGCAATGCTACGTGTAGATATCAAATGAATCAATATAGATTCATATGATTCCATGAAGAATTGAGGCAGGCTAAACTCGGGGCGAGCGGAACAAGTCTTTCGTGTTTCAATTGGCGCCCTCGCCGCCGCTCGCGCGTGGCGCCGGATGCCGCGCCCACGCCGTTTCGCCGCAGGACAAATGGAAGATACGAAAACCCTCAATGCCCTCGCTCTGGCGCTGATCAGCACGCCGCGCGCCAACCTGCAGGAGCTGGCCAAGGCCGCCGGCATCAGCAAGGCGACGCTGTACCGGATGTTTCGCACCCGGGAAGAGCTGATCGCCCGCCTGTCGCAACGGGCGATGGCAGCGATCGCCGGGGTGCTGGAGTCGGCCGGGCTGGAGACGGCGCCGCCGGAAGAGGCGTTGCGGCGGCTGATCGAGAAGCACCTGGAGCACCGCGAGCTGACGATCTTCCTCTGGTATTACTGGAAGGACGCCCCCATCGATACTGCCGCCGCCGAGTCCTGGGACGCGGCCATGGATGCCTTCTTCCTGCGCGGCCAGCAGATGGGCGTGTTCCGTATCGACATCAGCGCCCAGGCCCTGACCGAGGTGCTGATCTGCACCATAGGCGGCCTGATAGATGCCGAGCGCCGCGGTCGGGTGGCGCGCCTGGGGCAGGCGGCGGCGATCGAAAGCATCTTTCTCGACGGCGCCGCGGTCAGGCCGCGCTGAGCCGGCCCGTTCCCACCGCGCTGCGGGCGGTGATGGCGTGTTCTAAACTGCGCCGGCGCCCCGGCCATCGGCCAGCCGCGAGGCGGCGGCATCCTTGCCGAGAACCCCACCGCAGGAGTCCAGCATGAAGAGCAGTGCCGAGATCGCGCAGGACAATCCGGGCGACAGCAGGGCCCGGGAGATCTTCCGCAACGAGTGGGCCAGGCTCACTCCCAGCGAGCGCAAGGTGGTGGAGAAGGTGCTGAAGCGCCTGGGGACGCCGCGCGATCTCAACCGCGAGTTCGACGACAACCGCAGCGTCGGCGAACGCACGGCGGACGCCATCGCCGATTTCGGCGGTTCCTGGACCTTCATCCTGCTGTTCATCGCCCTGCTGGCCTTCTGGGCGCTGCTCAACACCGAGATCCTGGGGCCGCGGCACGACGCCTTCGACCCCTATCCCTACGTCTTCCTCAACCTCATCCTGTCGATGCTGGCGGCGGTGCAGGCGCCCATCATCATGATGTCGCAGAAGCGCCAGGCGCTGCGCGACCGGCTGGATGCCGAGGTGGACCACGAGGTGAACGTGCGCGCCGAGCTGGCCATCCGCCAGTTGGACGAGCGCCTGCTGCTGATCGAGCAGGAGCTGAAGACGGCCAACGAGATGCTGCGGCGCGACCGGCTGGCGGAGGAGTAGGCGCCGCCGCTCGCGCTAGCCCAGTTCCGCCCGTTCCGGCATGCCCGGAAGCAGCTTGTCCAGCGTGATCGGGTAGTCCCGCACCCGCATGCCGGTGGCGTTGTGGATGGCGTTGGCCACCGCCGCGCCGACGCCGCAGATGCCCAGCTCGCCCACGCCCTTGGCCTTCATCGGCGAGGACATGGGGTCGGTCTCGTCGAGGAAGACCACCTCCTGCGCCGGGATGTCGGCATGCACCGGCACCTCGTAGCCGGCGAGGTCGTGATTAACGAAGAAGCCCTGGCGCTTGTCGATATGGAGCGCTTCCATCAGCGCCGCGCCCACGCCCATGGTCATCGCGCCTATGACCTGGCTGCGGGCGGATTTGGGGTTGAGGATGCGGCCGGCGGCGCACACCGCCAACATGCGCCGCACCCGCGTTTCGGCGGTGGCGTAGTCAACCGCCACCTCGACGAAGTGGGCGCCGAAGGTGGATTGCTGGTAGCGCTGGTCGAGGTCGCCGAACTCCATGCTGTCCTCGGCGACCAACTCGCCCTCCGCCGCCGCCTGCGCCAGCGTCATGCCGCGCCCGCCGCCGCCGCGTACCTGGCCGTCGGCGAAGCGGGCCTCGGCGGGCGGGATGCCGGCGCGTTCGGCCACCCGCTCGCGCAGCCGCACGCAGGCGGCATAGACGCCGGCGGTGGCGCTGTTGGCGCCCCACTGGCCGCCGGAGCCGGCGGAGACGGGGAAGTCGGAGTCGCCCAGGCGCACCGCCACCTTGTCCAGCGGCAGGCCCAGCATTTCGGCGGCGGTCTGGGCAATGACGGTGTAGCTGCCGGTGCCGATGTCGGTCATGTCGGTTTCCACGGTGAGTATGCCGTGGCGGTCCAGCCGCACGCGGGCGCCGGACTTCATCACCAGGTTGTTGCGGAAGGCGGCGGCCACGCCCAGGCCGATCAGCCAGTTGCCCTCGCGCCGGCTGCCGGGGCTGCGGCGGGCATGCCAGCCGAAGCGCTCGGCGCCGCTGCGCAGGCAGTCGGCGAGGCGGCGCTGTGAGAAGGGCCGCTCGGGTTTCTCCGGGTCCACCTGGGTGTCGTTGAGGATGCGGAAGGCCACCGGGTCCAGGCCCAGCTTCTCCGCCATTTCGTCCATCGCCATTTCCAGCGCCATCAGGCCGGGCGCCTCGCCCGGGGCGCGCATGGCGTTGCCCTCCGGCAGGTCCAGCACCGCCAGCCGCAGCGCGGTGAGGCGGTTGGCGCCGGCGTAGAGCAGGCGGGTTTGCTGCACCGCCAGCTCCGGGCCGCCGCCGGGCAGGTCGCCGGACCAGCTCTCGTGGGCGATGGCGGTGAGCCGGCCGTCCGCCTCCGCGCCCAGGCGGATGCGCTGCAGCGTGGCTGGCCGATGGGTGGTGTTGTTGAACATCAGCGGCCGCGACAGCGCCACCTTCACCGGCCGGCCGATGGCGCGGGCGCCCAGCGCGGCGAGCACCACGTCGGCGCGCAGGAAGAGCTTGCCGCCGAAGCCGCCGCCGATGTAAGGCGACACCACCCGCAGCTTGTCTTCCGGCAGGCCCAGGGTTTCGGCGAGGTCGCTGCGCGCCCAGGCGATCATCTGGTTGGCGGTCCAGACGGTGAGCTTGTCGCCCTCCCAGGCGGCCAGCGTGGCGTGGGGCTCCATCATGGCGTGGGCCTGGTCCGGCGTGCTGTAGCTGGCGTCCAGCTTCACCGGCGCGCGGGCGTAGGCGCCGTCGAAGTCGCCCACCCTGCTGTCCGGCATTGCCTCGGCCGGTTCGGTGGCGGTGTCGCGCACCGCCGCCAGATCGTAAGCGCCCGGGCTGCGGGCGTAGTCCACCCGCAGCAGCTGGGCGGCGGCGCGGGCCTGTTCCAAGGTTTCGGCCACCACCAGGGCGATGGCCTGGTGGTAGTGCTGTATCTCCGGCCCGCCCAGTAGCGCGGCGGTGTTGTGGCTGCCCTTGCCCAGCTTGCCGGCGTTGCCGGCGGTGATGACGGCGAGCACGCCGGGGGCGTGGCGGGCTTCGTCGGCGTCCATCGCGGTGATGCGGCCCTTGGCGATGGCGGCGCCGACCACGTAGCCGTAGGCCGGATTGGCGGCGGCCTGGTACTGCTCGTAGGCGTAGGGCGCGGTGCCGGTGGTCTTGAGCGGGCCGTCCACCCGGTCGGTGGCGCGGCCGACGACCTTGAGCTGGTCGATGGGATTGGTTTGCGCAGGCTGGTCGAATTTCATCGCTTACCCCTGGGCTTCGGCCAGCACCGCACTCAGGGTGCGTTGTACCAGCGGGATCTTGAAGGCGTTCTGCTGCGTCGGCGTGGCGCCGGCCAGCAACTGCTCGGTGACGGCGCGGGCGCCCAGCGGCAGCGCCGCTTCGGCGCTCTCCAGCCGCCACGGCCGAGGGGCGACGCCGCCCAGCGCCACCCGGCCGCTGCCGTCCGGCTGCAGGATGGCGGCCACCGACACCAGGGCGAAGGCGTAGGAGGCGCGGTCGCGCACCTTGCGGTAGTAGTGTTTGCCGCCCAGCGGCGGCGGCAGGCTGACGGCGGTGACCAGCTCGCCCGGCTCCAGCGCGCTTTCGTGCTGCGGCGTGTCGCCCGGCAGGCGGTGGAAGTCGGCGATGGGGATGAGGCGGCGGCTGCCGTCCGCCTTCACCGTTTCCACGCCGGCATCCAGCAGCCGCATGGCCACCGCCATGTCGCTCGGGTGGCTGGCGATGCAGGCGCGGCTGACGCCGATGAGGGCGAGCGGGCGGCTGAGGCCTTCCAGCGCCGAACAGCCGCTGCCCGGCACGCGTTTGTTGCAGGGCTGGTTGGTGTCGTAGAAGTAGGCGCAGCGGGTGCGCTGCAGCAGGTTGCCGGCGGTGGTGGCCTTGTTGCGCAGCTGGCCGGAGGCGCCGGCGAGCAGGGCGCGGGCAAGCACCGGGTAGTCGCGCCGCACTCGCGCGTCGGCGGCGAGGTCGGTGTTGCGCACCAGCGCGCCTACCCGCAGCCCGCCGTCGGACAGCGGCTCCAGGCGGTCCAGGGCGAGGCCGTTCACATCGATCAGGTGGGCCGGCGTTTCCACCTCCAGCTTCATCAGGTCCAGCAGATTGGTGCCACCGGCGATGAAGCGGGCGCCGGGAATGCGCGCGGCCGCGGCGGCGGCTTCGGCTGGCGATTGCGCCTTTTCGTAGGTGAAGGATTTCATGCCCTGCCCTCCGCCACGTCGGTGATCGCATCCACGATGTTGGCGTAGGCGCCGCAGCGGCACAGGTTGCCGCTCATGCGCTCGCGGATTTCGGCGGCGCTGAGCAGGGGGCGGGCCTCCAGGTCGGCGCTGACGTGGCTGGGAATGCCGGCCTCGATCTCCGCCAGCATGCCCGCCGCCGAACAGATCTGGCCGGGGGTGCAGTAGCCGCATTGGTAGCCGTCGTGGCGAACGAAGGCGGCCTGCAGCGGGTGCAGCCGCTGCGGCGTGCCCAGGCCCTCGATGGTGGTGATCTCATCGCCCTGGTGCATCACCGCCAGCGTCAGGCAGGCATTGATGCGCCGGCCATTGACCAGCACCGTGCAGGCGCCGCACTGGCCGTGGTCGCAGCCCTTCTTGGTGCCGCCCAGCTGCAGGCGTTCGCGCAGCACGTCGAGCAGGGAGCTGCGGGTGTCCAGTTCCAGTTCGTGGAGGTGGCCGTTCACCCGCAGCGCCACCGGGGTGTTCACCGGCGCCCGGGCGCGGCCCGCGCTGGCGGGCTGGGCGCCGGCTACGGCGGGCATCGCCATCATGGTGGCGGAGGCGGCGCTCATCACCAGCAGTTCGCGGCGGGAGAGCTTGATGTTGCTGGCTTGCATGGGAGGGCTCCTTGTCGGCGGATGCGATCCGGCCCGCTGTTCGGGCCGGGCGTGCGCAGGCCCGGCAGTGGGCGCGAATTGAAAGACTGCGGGCAAACGGTGTTCCTCGGGCGCGTGCATACGGGCGCGTGCATGGGACGACCTGCCTGTGCGGAGGGCGGCCGGAGGGAAGGCGCGGCGGAGGTACCACGGAAGCACCGCGCCGGCGACGGCTGTGGGCTGGATCAGAGCCGGATGTGGGGGGCCGCCTTGCCGGCTTGCTGGACGCCGCAAGAGGGTGGAAAGAGAGGGGCAGGCGTGGCGGTCCGGGGAAAAACCGGGGCCGGTGTGGAAAAAACTACAGCCACGCGAACGGGCGCTGCGCCGCTGCGGGCGAGCGCTGCCTGCGGGGAAAGGGAGGGGCGGAAAAACGAGGGGCCGGACCTCCCGGCCCGGCCCCCTGCTGGCCACCTGCGCGGCGGCCGGTGACGCTCAGCGGCGGCTCTGCAGCGCGGCGATGCGCTCTTCGATCGGCGGGTGGCTGGCGAACAGCGCCATCCAGGCCGGGCGGCTGCTGATGCCGGCGGTGGCCACGTTCTTCGGCAACTCGCCGGCGTCCACGCCGCCCAGGCGGCGCAGCGCGTTCACCATCGGGCTGGCGTTGCCCATCAGGCGGGCGGCGCCAGCGTCGGCGCGGAACTCACGCTGGCGGGAGAACCAGGCCACGATGATGCTGGCGAGCACGCCGAACAGGATGTCGCAGACGATGGTGGTGACGAAGTAGCCGATGCCGGGGCCGCTCTGCTCGTCGTTGCGGCGCAGGAAGGAATCCACCAGGTAGCCGACCACCCGCGACAGGAAGACGACGAAGGTGTTCACCACGCCCTGGATGAGCGTCAGCGTCACCATGTCGCCGTTGGCGATGTGCGCCACTTCATGGGCCAGCACCGCCTCCACTTCCTCCTGCGACATCGCGTTCAGCAGGCCGGTGGAAACCGCCACCAGGGAGTTGTTCCTGGTGGCGCCGGTGGCGAAGGCGTTTGGCTCGCCCTCGTAGATGGCGACTTCCGGCATCGGGATGCCGGCGCCCTGTGCCAGCCGGCCCACGGTGTCCAGCAGCCACTGCTCATGCTGGTTGCGCGCCTGGGTGATGGTGTGCGCGCCGGTGCTCCACTTCGCCACCGGCTTGGAGATCAGCAGCGAGATGAAGGCGCCGCCGAAACCCATGATGGCGGCGAAGCCGAGCAGCGCGCCGAGGTTGAGGCCGTTGGCGGTGAGGAAGCGGTTGACGCCCAGCAGGTTGGCGACGATGCCGAGCACCAGCACCACCGCGAGGTTGGTGCCGAGGAAGAGAAGGATGCGTTTCATTGGGGGACTCCGTTGCGGTGATTGGGTTGGAGGCGTGGGGGCCTGCCGTGGGGTGGACGCGCCGGCTGCGCGTGGTGGCGCAGCGTGCCGGGAGAAACGTGCTCGGAGGAGCCGGGCTGGCGGGGCGGTCCGCCGCAGGGACGGACGGCCGCGGGCCGGGCGCGCTCAGGCGAGCGCGGCGGCGTCGGGCGGCCGCAGCGGGCCGTCGAGGAAGGGCTTGGTCAGGGCGTCGTGCCAGCCGGGCGGCTGGCGGCCGGTGACGGAGAGGTGGCGCGGGGTGCGGCTGGGCGTGTCGGCGAGGTCGTGCAGGTCGGCCGGCGTATCCGCCTGCAGCGGCGGCAGGTCGTCCGTGCGCCTGTCGTCCGCCGGCTGCGAGCCCTTGCCGTCGAGGGCGGTCAGCACCTGTTCCACCGGCGCGGTTTCCAGTGCGGCCGCATAGGCCTGCGAGCCCGGACCCGGGCACAGGAAGACCACGACGAAGAAGAGGGCGAGGAGGCCGCGCAGCATGGCGGCGAGTATAGCAGCGGGGGCCGGGCGGGCCCGCCGCCGCGCGGCCACGCCTTGCGGGGCGTGGCCGCGTTGCGGTGATGCCGTGGCGGGGGCGCTGCGCTCAGAGATCGACCGACAGCGACAGCAGCAGGGTGCGCGGGGCGCCCACCGTGAGACCCTCGCGGGCGGCCGAGAGCCAGTAGTCCTTGTCCGTCACGTTCTCCACCGTGCCGCGCAGCACCACCGCCTTGCCGGCGGCGGTGAAGGCGTAGCGCGCGCCGAGGTCGTAGCGGTTCCAGGCGGGCAGCTTCTGGGTGTTGGCGGCGTCCACATACTGGCCGCCGGTGTGCAGGGCGCGGGCGGTGAGGGTGAGGCCGGGCAGCAGCGGGGTGTCCCACTCCAGCGCCAGGTTGGCCTGGCGGCGCGGGGTGGCCGGGGCGGTGTTGCCGTCGTTCGCGCCGCTCTGGGTCTTCAGCAGTTCGGCTTCGGTGTAGGCGGCGCCGCCGAGCAGGCGCAGGCCGGGGGCCAGTTCGCCCTGGGCCAGCAGTTCCAGGCCGCGGTTGCGCTGCTTGCCGTCGGTGCTGAAGCGCTGGCTGGCCGGATCGAGGAAGCTGCTCGGGCGCTCGATCTGGAAGGCGCTGAGGGTGGCGACGATGCGGCCGAAGTCGTACTTGGCGCCGATCTCCGTCTGGCGGCTGATGTCCGGCGGGAAGACCTCGCCGGCATTGGCGGCGCCGGACGGCGCGGTGGGGCCCTGGCTGAGGCCCTCGATGTAGTTGGCGTAGAGCGCGAGCGCCGGTGCCGGTTTCACCGTGATGCCCACCGCCGGCGTCAGCGCGGACTTGCTGTAGTGGGCGCTGCGGTTGCCGGTGGCGCCGTCGAAGCCGTCCACCACCACGACTTGCTGGCGGGCGCCGAGCATCAGCTGGACCCGATCATCGGCGATGGAAATGGTGTCCGCCAGCGCCAGGCTGCGCAGCCGGGTGACGCTGACCTTGGGCAGGTGGCTGCCGATGGCGATGGCGGGCTCGGCGAGCGCTGCCGGGTCGTAGAGGTCGGACAGCACGATGCTGGAGGTGGCCCGCAGCTGGCGGTGTTCGAGATCGAAGCTGCTCATGCTCAGCACCGTCTCATGGCCCAGCTCGCCGGTGGTGAAGCGGCCGCGCACGCCGGCTTCGCCGGTGACGGTATTCACCTCCTCCTTGAGGCGGGTCGGCCGCGCGCCGATGGTGCCCTGGCCGTCCAGCATCAGCCAGCTGGTCTGCAGGCTGGAGAAGTCGTAGCGGTTGCCGCCCACCGCGGCGAAGGCGGTCCATGCGGGGGAGAGGTCGTACTCCGCGCGTGCGACGCCGAACCACTCGTTGGTCTTCCAGTAGGTCCAGTCCGGGAAGAAGTTGCCGCGGGCGTCCGGCGCCGAGGGAATGCGTACCCCGGAGCCGGGCGGGAACAGCAGGCCGCTGCGGGCGTGGGTGAGGCGGTTCTGGTAGTTGAGGTCGGCCTCCAGGCGCAGGCGGTCGGCGTGGTAATCGAGGCCGATGGAGAAGGCATCCAGCTTCTCCCTGGCGCCGTCCTGCGGCATGTCGCCGTCGCTGTGCTGGGCGTTGACCCGCAGGCCGAGTTCCTGCGCCTCGCCGAAGCGGCGGCCGAGGTCCACATGGGTGCCGAACTGGCCGTCGTCGATGTAGGACAGGGTCACCCGGTTCAGCGGCTCGGCGCCGGCCCGCTTGGGCACCAGGTTGATGGAACCGCCCACCGAGCCATAGGGGGCCATGCCGTTGAGGAAGGCATTGGGGCCGCGCAGCACTTCCACCCGCTCTATGCCGATCAGCGCGCTGGCGTTGCGCGGCGAGGCGCCGTACATGCCGTTGTAGGAGACGTCGTAGTTGAACAGCGTGAAACCGCGGATGTTGAACTCGTCCCGCCCGGCGCCGCGGGCGTAGGTGTTGCGCACCGAGGGGTCGTTCACCAGCACGTCGCCGATGTTCTGCGCCTGCTGGTCTTCGATCAGCTTGGCGGTGTACTGGGTGAGGCTGAAGGGGGCGTCGAGGGTGTCGCGGTTGCCGAGCAGGCCCAGCCTGCCGCCGCGGGCGGTCTGCCCGCCGGCATAGGTCTCCGGCAAGGTGCTGGCGTTGGCGAGGCTGGTGTCGGTGACGGTGACCGCCGGCAGCGTGGTCTCGCCGCCGCGCGGCGGGCGCGCTTGCAGCGCATAGGCGCGCGGCCCCTGGCGCACCGCCTGCAGCGGCGTGCCTTCGAGCAGGCGGGCGAGGCCGTCTTCCACCGCGTAGCTGCCGCGCACGCCGGGGCTGCGGACGCCGGCGGTGAGCCGCGGGTCGGCGGCCACCATGACGCCGGCGGCGGCGCCGAAGGCGCCCAGGGCGTCGTCCAGCGCACCACCGGGAATGTCGAAGCTCAGCCGCGTTTCGGCGCTGCCGCCCTGCTGGGCGAGCACGGTGGCGCTGGTGGCGGCCAGCCCGCCGGCGGTGAGCAGGGCGAGGCAGACGGCGCGGGTCAGGGGGGCAAGGGGAGCAATGGGGGCGAGCGCGGCGGGCAGGGTGCGCCGCGGCGGGATCTGGAGCTGGGGCTGGGGCATGACTTCCTTCCGGATGCGTGGTTGATGTGGGGAAGCCACGCGGGCGCCTCGCGGGGTTCCTGGCTGGTTAACACGCGAGAAAGGAAAAACTGCCGCCGGGCTGCGCTTTTTTCTTCGTAAGCGCGGCGGGTGCCGGCCGCAGCGCATTTTCAGCGCAGCGCGACGGTGGTCCAGTAGCGGCTGAAACGCTCCACCCGCAGCGGCAAGATGGTCTCCAGCATGGCCAGGGCGCCGTCGATGTCGTCCAGCGGGAAGGCGCCGGTCACCTGCAGGCCGGCGGCGTCGGCGCGGCAGCGCAGGAAGCCGCTGCGGTGGCGGTCGAGTTCGGCGATGAAGTCGGCCAGCGGCATGCGGTTGGCGATCAGCATGCCGCGTGTCCAGGCGTCCTCGCCGGGGTGGAGGGCGCGCTCCGGCAGCAGGGTGTCGGCGGTGAAGGCCAGTTGCCGGCCGGCGGGCAGACGTCGGGCCGCGCCCTGGCCGGCGGGGCGGATGTCCACCGCGCCTTCGAACACCGCCAGCCGTATCGGCCGCCCGGGCGCGTCCAGCCGCCGCACCGAGAAGCGGGTGCCCACCGGCAGCAGGGCACCGTGCTCGGTGCTGACGACGAAGGGGCGCCCGGCGGCGTCCGGCGCGGTGCTGACCATGATCTCGCCGCTGCGCAGCAGGATGCGGCGCTGGCGCTCGTCGAAGTCGATGTCTACCGCGCTGCGGCTGTTGAGCACCAGCTGGCTGCCGTCGGCCAGCCGGTGTTCGCTGCGCTGGCCGGTCGCGGTGTGGAGGTCGGCGCGCAGGGCCTGCCAGGCGGGAACGTCCTGCAGCGCGTCGCGGCCCTGCCAGGCGCCGAGGCCGACCGCACCCAGGCCCAGCATCCACTTGATGCTGTCACGGCGGCGCCGGCGCAGGCTGGCGCGCGCCTGCTCCAGCGTGGCCGCGGCCAGCGGCGCTGGAACGGCGCGGGCGCTTGCCCGCAGCTCGCGGCCGAGGGCGCTCAGGCGTTGCCAGGCCAGCTCATGCTGCGGGTCCAGGGCGCGCCAGTCGGCACAGGCCTGGCGGGTGGCGGGGCGGTCGTCGTGTTGCAAGCGCACGATCCATTCGGCGGCCTGGGCCACCACCGCGCTGGCGAGGGCGCCGGCCTCCGGCGCCAGCGGCGCGAAACGGCCGGGAGGGCTCATCGGGCGGCGGCCGGCAGGTCGGCGTAGATCGCCAGGTAGCAGTGCTGCAGCGCCGCCGCTGCTTCCTTGTGCACCACGTTGAGGGTGACGCCCAGCTGGCGGGCGATCTCGGCATGGGGCAGGCCTTCGAGCTGGGCGAGGAAGAACACCTGGCGGCGGCGCTCCGGCATGCCGTCCAGCAGGCGCAGGATCTCGTCCAGGGTCTGGATCACGGCGAGTTGTTCCTCGGCGGAAGGGGCGTGGCCCTCCGGCAGGTGGGCGAGGGCCTCTAGGTAGGCCTGCTCCAGCGCCTGGCGGCGGAACTGGTTGATCGCCAGGCGCTTGGCGATGGTGGTGAGGTAGGCGCGCGGGTGCTGCAGCGCGGGCGTGCTGCCGGCCCGCCACAGGCGCTCGAAGGTGTCGTGGGCAAGGTCGGCGGCGCGGTGGGCGCAGCCCAGCTTGCTGCGCAGCCAGCCATGAAGCCAGCCGTGGTGGTCGCGGTAGAGCGTGGTGACGGTGTTCGAGAACGAGTCGGCGGTATTCAAGCTGGGCGCTCCGCTGAGGCTGGCTGGGGCCGCGATGGGTCGGACGGGCTTGGCTGACCGGTTAACGGGAATGGTTCTTATTTTCGGGTGCGCTTTCGCTGGCGTCAATCGCCGCGCTGCAGGACCTTGCCGGCGCCCCGCGGCCGCCCGGGCTGGCGGGTTTTTCCGGGCTGCGAGAATCGGGCGGCAGCCTGCCGGCCTTGGCGGGCCGGCGGGTGCGGTTTGGGCGGCGGCTCGCGGCTGGATGTCGAGAGGTCGTGGGGAGGTGGGGCTGGATGGAAGCGGTCCAGCGCCTCGCTGAGGGAACGGGCTGAGGGGGAGTCGCTTGCCGGCGGGAGGCCGGCTGGAAGCGTCGCTGCTTCGCCTCAGGTGGCGGCGGGCGCGGCGATGAGGATGGCGCGGAAGTCGTTCACATTGGTCAGCGTGGGGCCGGTGACCACCGCGTCGCCCAGCGCGCCGAAGAAGCCGTGGCCGTCGTTGTCGTCCAGGCTGTCCTTGGGGCGCATGCCCAGCGCCCAGGCGCGGGCCAGCGAGTCCGGCGCGAGGTAGGCGCCGGCCACTTCTTCCTGGCCGTCCACCCCGTCGGTGTCGCCGGCCAGGGCGTGGATGCCGGCCGCGCCGTCCAGGGCCACGCCCAGCGCCAGCAGGAACTCCACGTTGCGGCCGCCGCGGCCCTGGCCGCGCACCGTCACCGTGGTTTCGCCGCCGGAGATGAGCACGCAGGGCGCGCTGAAGGGTTGGCCGCGCAGCTGCACCTGGCGGGCGATGGCGGCCATCACCTTGCCGACGTCTCGCGCTTCGCCCTCGATGCTGTCGCCGAGGATGTAGGGGGTGACGCCGGCTTCGCGGGCGACGCTGGCGGCGGCTTCCAGCGCGAGCTGGGGCGCGGCGACGATGCGGGTCTCGTTGCCACGCAGCCGCGGGTCGTCCGGCTTCACCGATTCGCCGCTGCCGTGTTCCAGGATGGCGTGCACATGCGGCGGCAGCTCGATGCCGTAGCGGCGGATGATGGCCAGCGCGTCCGTGCAGGTGGTGGCGTCGCCCACCGTGGGGCCGGAGGCGATGTCGCCCGGGTGGTCGCCGGGTACGTCGGAGATCAGCAGCGTCACCACCTTGGCGGGATGGCAGGCGGCGCCCAGGCGGCCGCCCTTGACCGCCGACAGGTGGCGGCGCACGCAGTTGATCTCGCCTATGGTGGCGCCGCATTTGAGCAGGTCGCGGGCGATCTGCTGCTTGTCTTCCAGGGTGATGCCGTCCAGCGGCAGCGCCAGCAGCGCGGAGCCGCCGCCGGAGATGAGGCAGAGCACGGTGTCGTCGGCGCTGAGGCCGGCGACGGTGTCGCGGATGCGCCGGGCGGCGGCGAGGCCGGCGGCATCCGGCACCGGGTGGGCGGCTTCGACGATCTCGATGCGTTCGCACGGCACGCTGTAGCCGTAGCGGGTCACCACCAGGCCGGAGAGCGGGCCCGGCCAGTTGTCTTCCACCGCCTTCGCCATCGCGGCCGAGGCCTTGCCGGCGCCGATGACCACCAGCCGGCCCTTGGGCAGCGGCGGCAGGCAGGCGGGAATGCAGTGGGCGGGCTGGGCCGCGTCGATGGCGGCCTGGAACATGCGTTGCAGCAGCTCGCGCTGCGGGGTGGGGGTGCTCATTGGGCTGTAATCCTCCGGCGAGGCGGGAATGCGGCGGTGGCGGGCGCGGGGGGCCGGTCGCGCGCGTATCAACGATTAACGCTCTTCGCCGGAACGCGCAAGACCAGCATGCCCCGATCAGCACGCGTTTTTCCTCCTCGCCCAGCCACTTGGCGCTAGCGATGCCATCGTTCTGCAGCAGGTACACCAGCAGGCCCGGCAGCACGGTGGGAATGCCCTGCAGCCGGAGCATCCACTGCCAGCCGGCGAGGCCGCCGTGGCCGGCGAAGGATTCCATCATCCAGCCGGATAGCGGGCTGCCGAGCACGCTGGAGACGGGAATGGCCGACATGAACAGGCCCATGATGCGGTAGCGGCGGGAGGAGGAATACCAGCCGCTCAAGTGCAGCACGATGCCGGGGAAGAAGCCGGCCTCGAACACGCCGGTGATGAAGCGCGGCGTGTAGAAGCCTTCCGGCGTCTGACGAGATGAAAAAAAGGCGCACGCATCGGCCGGTGCGTGCGCCTGTTGTTGTGAAGCCAGGAGGCGGCGGCAAAACGAGCGCGATGGGTGGGGGCTCCTGCGGCTGTTTCGATTGGCCGCCCTGGGCTCGCCGATGCGGACGATGTCGCAATTCAGCGAGCCGCCCGGAGACCCCAACGCGCTGCCCGCTCCTGGCATGCCCACAGCCGGGCGTACAGGCCGTCCTGCGCCAGCAGATCCTGGTGCCTTCCTTGCTCGGCCAGCCGGCCTTCGTCCAGCACCAGGATCTGGTCGGCTGCGCGCGTGGTGCGCAGCCGGTGCGCGATGACCACTACCGTGCGGTTCCTGGCCAGCGCCGACAGCGCCTGCTGGATTTGCGCCGCCGACGAGGCATCGACGCTGGCGGTGGCCTCGTCCAGCAGCAGGATGGGTGCGTCCAGCAGCAGCGCACGGGCGATGCTGATGCGCTGGCGCTCGCCCCCGGACAGGCGCGTGCCGTTCTCGCCGACGGGCGTGTCGTAGCCCTGCGGCAGCTGCGCGATGAAGTCGTGCGCTCCTGCTTGCCGCGCGGTGGCCTCGGCTTCCGCGCGCGTGGCCTGGGGCCGGCCCAGGCGGATGTTGTCCAGCACCGAGCCGGAGAACAGCACCACGTCCTGGAACACCATCGCCACCTGCCGGTGCAGATTCTCGCTGCCGATGGCGTGCAGGTCCTGCCCGCCGATGCGGATGGCGCCGCGCTCCACGTCCCACAGGCGCGCGATCAGGTGCACCAGCGTGCTCTTGCCGGCGCCGCTGGGGCCGACTACGGCGGTAACGCTGCCGGCCGGCAGGGTGCAGGAGACGCCGCGCAGCACCGGCTCGCCCGGGACGTGGCTGAAATGCACGTCGTCCAGTTCGATGTCGTGGGCGGGGGGCACGGCGGGCCGTTCCGGCTCCGCCAGGCAAGGCTCGGCCAGCAGCGCGCGCAGCCGTTGCAGCGCCTGGCGCGCATAGCGCAGTTCGAGGAAAGCCAGGCCCACCTCGAAGAGCTGGCGGTACACCGGCAGCGCCAGCACCGCGAACAGCAGTAGCGTGGCGCCGTCCAGGTCGTAACCCAGGCGCCGCGCCCCGACCCAGACCGCCAGCGCGAAGGCGGCTTCCACCGCGAAGCCGAAGGCCACGATCAGTGGCGTCGGCAACAGCTCGATGGCCAGGGCACGGCGGCGCATTGCCGTCAGCGCCCGTGCCAGCCGCTCGAACACCAGCCCGCCGCTGCGCCCGCCGAAGGCGCGCACGACGGCGATGCCCTGCACGTAGTCCAACACCTCGGCCTGGCCTTGCGCATTGGCGATGTGCGCCTTGACGGCCAGCTTGCCCAGCACCTGCTGTGAAACGGCCAGCACGCCGAAGGCCAGCGGCAGCGTGGCGCCGACCAGCAGGCCCAGGCGCCAGTCCACGGCAATGAGCAGGGCGGTAACCAGCAGCGGCACCAGCAGCCCGCCGAAGAACACGCCCAGGAAGTGCGCCCAGATGTCTTCTACCACCTGCAGGTCGCTCACCAGCGCGCCGGCGAGGGCGCCGCTGCGCTGGCGGGCGAACCAGCCCAGCGGCAGTTGGCGCAGGTGGTCGGCCAGGCGCAGCCGGGCCTGGCCCATCGTCGCGTAGGCCCCAGCGAAGGTGGCCGGCATGGCGCGGCGGGCGCAGGCGATGCGCAAGCCGAGGCAGAGCAGCAGGCCGGCCGCGACGGTGGCGGTCTGCGCCGCCGGCACCGGGCCGCCGAGTAGGGCGGACAGTAGCCACCACAGCAGGCCATAGGGCAGCGCGGCGAACAGCGCTTCGGCGGCGGCCCAGAGGAGCCCGGTGCGCAAGCGCGGATCGGTGTGGCCGCCGGCCAGTTCACGGCCGGCCAGCATCAGGTCGCGCATCATGGCCGGTCCTCCGAACCCTGCTGCCGATCGATAAGCTGCCAGTCGGCCGCCTGCTGCTGGTCATCCCACAGCCGGCGGTACAGCGGGCAGTCCGCCAGCAAGGCGTGGTGCCGGCCCTGGCCGGCCACGCGGCCGGCCTGCAGCACCACGATGTGGTCGGCATCGACCACGGTCTGCAACCGGTGCGCGATCATCAGCACCGTGCGGCCTTGGCAGGCCTCGGCCAGCGCCTCCTGGATCAGCCATTCGCTCTCGGCGTCGGCATGGGCTGTGGCCTCGTCCAGCAGCAGGATGGGGGCGTCTTTCAACAGCGCGCGGGCGATGGACAGGCGCTGGCGCTCGCCGCCGGACAGTCGCGCGCCGCGCTCGCCCAGCGGCGTCTCCCAGCCTTGCGGCAGGCGCTCGATGAAGTCCAGCGCGCGGGCGGCACGGGCGGCGGCGCGCAGCGCATCGTCGTCGGCGTCGGGCCGGGCGATGCGCAGGTTGTCGCGCACCGTGCCGTGGAACAGCATGACTTCCTGGAACACGATGGCGATGCGGGACAGCAGTTCATCGGACGGCCAGTCGCGCACGTCATGGCCGGCTATGCGCACGCAGCCGGCGCTGACATCGAACAAGCGGGGGACGAGGTGCGCGATCGTGCTCTTGCCGGAGCCCGAGGGGCCGACCAGTGCCGTCACGCCACCGGCGGGGGCTTCGAAGCTCAGGGCATTCAGCGCCGGAGCCTCGTACTCTCCCCGCCCCTCGTAGGCGAAGCCTACGTTCTCGAAGGCGATGCCGTGCGGTTCGGCACGTGTCGGCAGGGCGGTAGGTGCTGGCGTCTCGGCCAGCGTCGGCGCCTGCAGCACCGTGTTGATGCGCACCAGCGCCTCGGCCCGCCGTGCCTGCTCGCCGAAAGCGAAGGTCAGCCGCAGCAGTGGCTGCAGCACGGCCGGCGCTACCAGCAGGAAGAGCAGCACGGTGGCGGTATCGACCTCGCCGCGCGCATGCAGCCAGGCGGAGAGCGGCGCCACCACGACCAGGTTGGCCGTCAGCAGGCCGACGAACACGGCCCAGCCGGCGGCCGAGGAGCTTGCGTAGCGCTCGACCCAGCGCACGGCGTCCTCGATGGCCTGGCCGAAGTCGCCGAAGGCGCGGGCCGACAGGCCGAACACCTTGACCACCGGCATGCCGCGCAGGTACTCGACGATCCGCCCGGCAATGCGGCCCTGCACCTCATGCCATTCGTGCATGCGCGCCGCCGAGCCGCGCAGCATGCGTATCTGGAACAGCAGCGCCACCGGTAGCGGCACGAGTGAAGCCAGCGCCAGCCGCCAGTCGGCCATGAACAGCAGGGCCAGTGCCGCCAGCGGCACAGTGGCGGCGGCTGATGCGTCGGGCAGCATGTGGGCGAGGAAGCCTTCCATGGCCTGGGTGTCGTCGATCACCGTCTTGCGCAGCACACCACTGCCCTGGCGTGCGAAGAAGCCCATAGGCACCCGCAGCAGCCGCTGCGCCAGCGCCAGCCGCAGGCGGTAGAGCACAGCGAAGGCGCCCCAGTGGGCGAAGCCGTGCGACAGCGCCATCAACACCCAGCGTGCCAGTACCAGCGACAGCGCCAGCAGGGCCAGATTGCGGATCTGCGCCACGTCGGGCTGCGCGGCCGCCAGTTCCACGGCGATGCGGTAGAGCACCCAGAACGGAGCCAGTGACAGGGCTGCGGACGCCGTGGCCAGCAGGGCCGCCGCAGCCAACGAAAAGGGCGCCATGCGCATCAGGGCACCGAAGCGCGGTGCCGGTCCGGATGATCCCATCTTCATCGTGCTGCTTCCCGCGGCATTTGCAGCCGCGCCACGGCCAACGCCATCAGTGCCAGCACCACTGCACCGGCGCCCCAGGCTGCTGCGAAGGCGGTCCCATAGCCCCAGCGTGCGCCGAGCCCGCCGATCGCGCCGGCCGCCACGGCGTTGGCCACGCTCTCGCAGCACTGCATGGCGGTGTAGTCGGTGCCTGGACGCTCGGGCGATGCCCAGTTCATGAACAGCGCCCAGATCGCTACGTACAGCGCGCCGGCCGCCATCGCTTCAACGCCGAAGGCCAGCGCGAGCCAATACGTCTCGCTGACGCCGGCCGCATTCAGCCCCCAGGCGGTGCCTAGCAGCAAGGTCGCCAGCCCGGCACTGGCCAGCACCGCGCGCCGGTTGCCCAGCCGGCGTACCAGCGGGATGCCCAGCACGACGCCGCCGATGGCGGTGGCGATCAGGCGCACGGTCTGCAGGCTGCCGATCTGCGTGAGATCCAGGGGACGATCCACCAGCCAGGGCTGGACCAAGGTTTCCACCGCCGTGCTGGAGAACTTGAACACCAGCGCGAGCAACAGCGCCCAGCCGAGGTCGGCATGGCGGCGCAGGTCGCGCAGGCGGGCAGGCGTTGCCGGTGCTTCCATTGGTGACACGAAGGGATGGCCTGCGGGCGCTGCTGTCGCGGCCAGCCAGCGCCGATCGAGCATCAAGGGCAGGTACAGCACTGCCAGCAGTGCGGCCAGGCCCGCCATGCCACCGGCCCAGCCGATGCGCCCGATCACCATCAACAGCCCGCCACCGCCCACCAGCATGCCGGTGATGAAGGCCGCCACCTGGATGGCGTTGGCGGGGCCGGCCGCACGGCCCTGAAGGCGCGTCACCGCGTAGGCGTTGGTGGCAATGTCCTGGGTGGCGGACAGGGTGTTTAGCAGCAGCACACCCGCCAGCGCCGCATGCAGTTGCGGCCCGGGCGGAAAAGGAATCAGCGCCAGCGTGGCCAGCACGATGAAGGCCTGCATCGCGCCGACCACGCGGCCGTGGCCCCAGCGCGCGCAGGCGTTGTCGACGGGCGCGGCCCAGAGGAACTTCAGCGCCCAGGGCAGGAAGGCCAGGCCGATCAGGCCCACGTCTTCCACGCCATGGCCGCCCTGGCGGATCAGCGCGCCCAGTGCGTAGAAGGCCAGGCCCGAGGGCAGGCCCTGGGCCGCGTACATCAGGGCCAGGGCGCGGTATTCGCTGGCGTGCAGGCGGATATCAGAAGTCATACGCGAGGCTCACACCGAAGGTGCGCGGCGCGCCCCGCACGGCCAGGACGCCGCCTGCGCCATCGCTGATGGCGCGGGTCAGGTACTTCGCGTCGCCCAGGTTCTTGCCGTACACCGTGGCCGTCCAGCCCTTGGCGTACAGGCTCAGGTGCGCATCCGCCAAGGTGTAGGGACCGTCGTCCTGGCGATTCGTCTGCAGGTACACACGGCCGATGTGCCGCACTGCCACGCCCATTTCCCAGTCGGCGGTCGGGCGCCAGGTCATCGTCGCGCCGATGGTGCTGCGCGGGGTGGCCGAGAACTGCTGGCCGGCATAGTCGGTGGTGCCGCGGGTGTATTCGTCGTAGACCGCCCTCACATAGCCGATCTGGCCGCCCAGTTGCAGCGTGCGCACCGGGCGCAGCGTGCCGCTGAGCTCGATGCCCTGGCTGTGCGAGCGGCCGGCGTTGTCGGTCATGGTGACGCCGCCCAGGCCCTGCACGACCACCTGCTGGTCGCGTAGTTGCGCGTGGAAGGCGGTGGCTTCCACGCTCCAGAGGTTTTCCGCGCCGCGGATGCGGTAGCCGAGTTCGGCGTAGTTCACATACTCCGGTTCGTACGGATCGCCGGCGGCCACCGGGCTGGTGGCGTAGATGTTGAAGCCCGCAGCCTTGTAGCCGCGGGAGACCTTGGCCCACGCGAACTGCCGCTCGTCCGGTTGGTACTCCAGCGTCAGCTGGGGCAGCCACACGGTGTTGTTGACGTCGCGCTGCAAGCTCTGGACGGCGCCGTTCTGGTCGCTCCTCCATTCCAGTTCGCGACGGTCGCGGGTCAGGCGCAGACCGGCCGCCAGGCGCCACTGCGGCGCGAAATGCCAGCCGGCTTCGCCGAAAGCGGCCACCGTGGTGCCGTCCACCTGTGACTGCGTGACACTGCGGAAGTACGGCGCGTAGTCGTACAGATAGGGGCGATCCATGCCGGTGCGGGCCAGGTAGAAGCCAGCCATCCAGTCCCAGGGGCTTGATGCCGTGGCCGTGCGCTGGAGGCGGGCCTCCGCGTGGTGGCTCTTGAGGTCCATGTCGTAGCCATTGGTGGCGCCGAACACGGAGCTGGGCAGCCAGTAGCTCCACCGGGTGCGGCTGCTGCCGGCCGCCATCGTCACGCGGGTGTTGGCGTCCAGTGGCCGGGTGTATTCGGCGCTGAGCACGGTGTAGTCGATGTCGTTGGTTCCGGCCTCGCCCTCCACCGACTCGCGGTCATCGACATGGTCAGAGCGCAGGAACAGGTCGTTGTCGCCCTTGCGGTCGAGGTGGTGCAGCCCCAGGCGCAATTCGCCGCCGGCCTCGTCGCGGTGCAGGAGCTTCAGCCGCGCGAAATTGCTGCCCCAGCCGGCGGTGTCGCTGCGCCCGAGGTTGCGGTTGTCGATGTAGCCGTCGCCCTGGTCGCGTCCCAGCGTCAGGCGCACTGCCGTGCGATCGGACAGGGGCAGATCGACACCCATACCCGCGCGCCGGTGGCCGTAGCTGCCAGCGTCGATCTGCGCGCTGCCCCCGAAAGTGAAGCCGGGGTCGCGGCTGCGCAGCGCCACCAGGCCGCCGATGTAACCCTGTCCGTGCAGCAGGCTCTGCGGGCCGCGCAGGACTTCCACATGGTCCAGGTCGAAGAGATTGCCGGCGAGGCTGGTCAGCGGCAGGGAGACGCCGTCGATCTGCACCCCCACGCTGGCGACGTCCGATTCCTCGTCGCCGTGGCCCATGCCGCGGATCACGATGGTGCCCGGCCCGCCAGAGAAATCGGAGAAGTACACATTGGGCAGCTGCTGCGCCACATCGTCCAGGTACTGCATGCCTCCGCTTTCGAGGGCATGGCCATCGACCACGCTGACGCTGGCAGGTGTCTCGAACGCAGGCAGGTTCTGCTTGGTGGCCGTCACCACGACAGCTGGCAGGGTTGGGGGGAGAGGCGTCTCGGATGCGGTTTGCGCGTGGGCGGAGGAAAGGAATGCGCCTGTGGCGAACGCAAGGCACAGGCTGGCCGCGAGGGGCTGTCGTTGCGGAGGAGTCATGGTTCTCTCGGTGAAAAGTCTGTGCTCTAATGATGTTGATTCTCATTTAGATCGTCTGCCCTGAGCGGGAGTCGCAATACCCGAAGAAGGAGTCTTTCCATGCCGGAGGTCCCACTGGTGGACGTGGCGGGGTATCTCCCGCCCGACCTGATGCACAGGCCCGAGCTATGGCCCGCCGGGCCGCAGCGCAGCGGGGCTTACGCCAATGGACGCGGCTTGTCTGCCTTCGCCAGTCGCAGCGAGTACGGAGCGCCGACCACCATCGCGGTGATGGATTCAGAACATCGCCTGCATCTGTCGGTCTGGCTGCGCGATGGGATGTCGGTAGATGCCGATGGCTGGCGCTTCCGGGTGGCCGGGCAACAGACCGTCGCCGGTTTCATGCCGGGGGCGTGCTGGAAGACGTGCTTCCAGGGGGCTGTGCACCATGTGGGGCTGCTGGTCGATCCTGGATGCCTCGCCGCTTTGGCGGGGGAGGCGGGAGTGGATTACTTCGATGGTCTGCGACGCGATGGCTGCTTGCGTATCCAGTCCGGGGACGCTGACACGTTGCGCGTGGCGCGTGAGTTGGATGCTGTGTTGCTGAATCCAGCCAGCCTGGGCTTGATGCGCGAGGTCAAGAGTTTGGAACTGCTGGCGTGCCTGCTGTTGGCCAACCGGCGACAGGGCCAGGCAGGGTTGAATTCCAGGACGCGGGAGCGCCTGCATGCGGCGCGCGAACGGCTGCTGCGCGACCTCGCGCAAGCGCCCACGCTGGAAGAATTGGCGGCGGAATGCGGGCTCAATACTTTCGCCCTCAAGCGTGGTTTCAAGGCGCTGTTCGGTATGCCAGTGCATGCGCTCTACCAGCGCGAGCGCATGCGCCGGGCTTGGACGCTGATCGCTTCCGGCCAGATGACGGCCGGCGAGGCGGCCAGTGCGCTGGGCTACAGCAACTTCAGCCATTTCGGGGCAGCGTTCCGGCGTGCGCATGGCATGTTGCCGGGGCAGGTGCGGCGGCATTCCCTCGCTTGACGGACGCAGCGCCGTTACGAGCGTTATCGATGCTCGATCCAGCCGTCGGCGGAGATCGTGAAGCGATGGCGAGCAACCGCGAACCGAATGGAGGAATGGGCGTTCGCCCATGCATTCACTTGGGAACTGTTGCCTCGCTTGTCGAGGTGGAGAAGAGGTACTGCGAGATGAATTGCGGGCCTTGAGCCAGCCGTGGTCGGCATCACCAGTTGGATCGCCCGCAGGAGCCAGCCGCAGGGCAGCGCGCTTGGGGGAGGCGCGCGAGGGTGGTCGAACGCCCTCTGGGCTGCTTGCGCAGCTTTCGCGGACTGCGCGTCCGTTTCGAGCGGCGCGCTGTCATTCACGGGCCTGCTCTCGAAATCGCCTGCTGCGTCATTTGCTGGCGACATGTGCGAAAGGCATGAGCCTCACTTTAGCGGCGCTTCTTAAGGCGAGGCGCTCAGCTTCATCAGCACCAGCCCGCAGACGATCAGCGCCGCCGCCAGCAGCCGCATCGGCGTCACCGCCTCGCCCAGCACGGTGATGCCGACCAGGAAGGCGCCGACCGCGCCTATGCCGGTCCACATCGTGTAGGCGGTGCCCAGCGGCAGGCTGCGCATCGAGATGGAAAGCAGGGCGAAGCTGATCACCATGGCGACCAGCGTGACGGCGGTGTTGAGCTACCGGGCGTCGAGACGACTGGGGGCCGTCATGGCCAGGGAGCAGGCTGCCGCCCAGGAGAAACGAAGCAGCCCGCCGCCCGCTTGAAGGCGGAACGGCGGGCTGGGTTGCGCGAGGGCGACGCTCAGCGCTGGGCGCTGGCGAGCGGAGCGGGGGGTGAGACTGCCGCCGCCGCGGCCGGCGCTTCCCATCCTCCGCCCAGCGCGCGGATCAGCCCCACCGCGGCGCGGGCGCGTTCGCTGTCCAGCTGCACCGCGAGGCGGCGCTGCTGCAGCACGCTGCGGTCGGCGTCTATGACCTCGAAGTAGCTGGTGGCGCCTTCGCGGTATTGCAGCTGCGACAGGCGGGCGGCGCGTTCGGCGGCGCTCACCGCTTCGTCCTGGGCGCGGGTCTGGTCGCCGATGATGCGCAGCGCGGCCAGGTTGTCTTCCACCTCGCGGAAGGCGTTGAGCACCGTCTGGCGGTAGCGGGCGACGTCTTCCTCGTAGGCGGCACGGCTGCGGTCCAGCTCGGCCTGGCGGCGGCCGCCGTCGAAGAGGGGCAGGGACAGGATGCCGCCGGCCAGCGGGCCGAGCAGGAAAGTACGGCTGGACCAGTCGAACAGGTCGCCCAGTTCGGCGGATTCATAGCCCAGCGCGCCGGTGAGGCTGAGGCGCGGGAAGAAGGCGGCGCGGGCGACTCCGATGCGGGCGTTGGCGGCGGCCATGGCGCGCTCGGCGGCGGCGATGTCCGGCCGCCGTTCCAGCAGGCTGGAGGGCAGGCCGGGCGGCACCGCGACCGCGACGCAGGCGAGCGGTTGCGGCTGCAGGCTGAATTCGGCCGGCGACTTGCCCAGCAGCGTGGCCAGCGCGTGTTCGGCGATGGCCCGGCGGCGGGCGATGCCCAGGGATTCCGCCTGCGCCGAGGCCAGCTCGGTGCGGGCGCGGGCGACGTCCAGCTCGCCGATGTCGCCGGCCTCGAAGCGGCGCTCTATCAGGCGCAGGGCTTCGCGGCGCAGGTCCACCGTGCCGCGGTAGAGCGCCTGTTCGGCGTCCAGCGCGCGGATCTCGAAGTAGGCCTGGGCGACGTCCGCCTGCAGTGCCAGCAGCACCGAGCGGAACAGGGCTTCCTGCTGCTCGGTGCCGGCGGCGGCGGCTTCCACGCTGGAGGCGACGCGGCCGAACAGGTCCACCTCGTAGGCAATGTCGGCCTGGGCGCGCCACAGGGTCTGCGGCGATACCGAGGCGTCGTGCTCCAGGCCCTGGGAGGCGGGCGACACGCGTTGGCGGGTGGGGCCGAAGCTGGCGTTCACCTGCGGCAGGCGGTCGGCGCGGGCGCTGCCTTCCAGCGCGCGGGCCTGGGTGAGGCGGGCGGCGGCGGCCTGCAGATCCTGGTTGGCGGCCAGGGCCTGGATTTCGAGCGCGTCCAGGGTGTCGTCGGCGAACACCTTCCACCACTGGCCGCGGTGCTGGTGCTCGGCCGGCGCGGCGGCCTGCCAGCGGGCGGCGGCGGCCGGGTCCAGTTCCTTGAAGGCGGCCGGGGTTTCCACCGCCGGCCGTTCGTAGACCGGCGCCAGCGAGCAACCGGCCAGCACCAGGGCGGCGGTGAGCGCGGTGGGCAGGGTGCGGGGCAGGCGGGCGAGGGCGGCGCCCAGCCGTACCGTCAGCCGGCCGCCGGGCCGGGCGGGGCCGGCGCGGAGAGCGGAGTTGTTGGAGTTCATGCTTGCGGCTCCGTGATCAGTATTCGACATGGGGCACCGTGATGGGCGCCGGATGCGGGTTGGCCGAATGCAGCTTGTGGCGGCGGTCCAGCGTGCGCAGCAGCACGTAGAACACCGGGGTGAGGAAGAGGCCGAACAGGGTCACGCCCAGCATGCCGAAGAACACCGCGATGCCCATGGCCTGACGCATCTCGGCGCCGGCGCCGAAGGAGAGCACCAGCGGCACCACGCCCATGATGAAGGCGATGGAGGTCATCAGGATGGGGCGCAGGCGCAGCCGGCTGGCTTCAATGGCGGCTTCGACCGGGTTGCGGCCCTGGATCTCCAGCTCGCGGGCGAACTCGACGATGAGGATGGCGTTCTTCGCCGACAGCCCCACCAGGACCATCAGGCCGATCTGGGTGAAGATGTTGTTGTCGCCACCGGTGAGCCAGACGCCGGTGAGGGCGGCGAGGATGCTCATCGGCACGATCATGATCACCGCCAGCGGCAGGGTCAGGCTCTCGTACTGCGCGGCCAGCACCAGGAAGACCAGCAGCACGCTGATGGGGAACACCCAGATCCCGGCGTTGCCGGCGAGGATCTTCTGGTAGGTGAGGTCCGTCCATTCGAACTTGATGCCGCGCGGCAGCGTTTCCGCGGCGATGCGCTCGGCGGCGGCTTCCGCCTGGTCGGAGGAATAGCCGGGCGCCGGGCCGCCGTTGATGTCGGCGGCGGTGTAGCCGTTGTAGCGCACCACCATCTCCGGGCCATAGCTGGGCCGCACCTGCACCAGCGAGGACAGCGGCACCATGTCGCCAGCGGCGTTGCGCGTCTTCAGCTGGCCGATGTCTTCCGGATGGGCGCGGTAGGGCGCATCCGCCTGCGCGCGCACCTGGTACACCCGGCCGAAGCGGTTGAAGTCGTTCACGTACAGCGAGCCGAGGTAGATCTGCATGGTGTCGAACACATCAGTCACCGACACGCCCAGCTGCTTGGCCTTCACCCGGTCCAGGTCCACGTCCAGCTGCGGCACGTTGATCTGGTAGTTGGTGAAGGTGGGGCCCAGCTCCGGCGCCTTGGCGGCGGCGGCGACGAAGGCCTTGGTGGCGGCGTCCAGCTCGGCGTAGCCCAGCGCGCCGCGGTCTTCCAGCTGCAGCTTGAAGCCGCCCAGCGTGCCCAGGCCCAGTACCGGCGGCGGCGGGAACACGGCGACGAAGGCGTCCTGGATGGCGGCGTATTTCTGGTTCAGCGCCATGGTGATGGCGCCGGCGGACAGCTCGGCGGAGCGGCGTTCCTCGAAGGGCTTGAGGGTGACGAAGACGATGCCGGCCGAGGAGCTGTTGGTGAAGCCGTTGATGGACAGGCCGGGGAAGGCGATCGCGCTCTGCACGCCCGGCTGCTCAAGCGCGGCGGCGCTCATGCGGCGGATGACGTCTTCGGTGCGGTCCAGCGAGGCACCGTTGGGCAGCTGGGCGAAGCTCACCAGGTATTGCTTGTCCTGCGCCGGCACGAAGCCGCCGGGCACGATGTAGCCCACGCCCGCGGTGAGCGCCAGCAGCACCGCGTAGACGCCCATCACCGAGGCCTTGCGGTTGACCACGCCGGCCACGCCGCGGCCGTAGTTCTCCGAGGCGCGGTTGAAGAAGCGGTTGAAGCGGGCGAAGAAGCCGCCCAGCAGCTTGTCCATCACGCGGGTGAGGCCGTCCGGCGCGGCGTGGTGGTCCTTCAGCAGCAGCGCGGACAGGGCCGGCGACAGCGTCAGCGAGTTGAAGGCGGAGATGACCGTGGAGATGGCGATGGTCATCGCGAACTGCTTGTAGAACTGGCCGGTGAGGCCGGTCATGAAGGCCAGCGGCACGAACACCGCGACCAGCGTGAGGGCGATGGCGATGATGGGGCCGCTCACCTCCTGCATCGCGCGGTAGGTGGCGTCCCGCGGGCTGAGGCCGGCGGCGATGTTGCGCTCCACGTTCTCGACCACGACGATGGCGTCATCCACCACGATGCCGATGGCCAGCACCATGCCGAACAGCGACAGCGCGTTGATGGTGTAGCCGAACATCAGCAGCAGGGCGAAGGTGCCGATGATGGACACCGGCACCGCCAGCAGCGGAATGATGGATGCGCGCCAGGTCTGCAGGAACAGGATGACCACCAGCACCACCAGGGCCACCGCTTCCAGCAGGGTGGTGATGACCGCCTTGATGCTGGAGCGCACGAACTGGGTGGGGTCGTACTCGATGCGGTAATCCACGCCGGCGGGGAAGTCCTGCCGCAGCTCGGCCATGGCCGCGCGCACCTGCTCCGACACCGACAGCGCGTTGGCGCCGGGCGACTGCATGATGCCCATGCCGATGGCGGGCTTGTTATCGAGCAGCGAGCGCAGGCCGTACTCGGAGGCGTCCAGTTCGACGCGGGCGACGTCGGACAGGCGGGTGACACCGCCGTCCGGCGAGGTCTTGAGCACGATGTCGCGGAACTGCTCTTCCGTCTGCAGCCGGCCCTGGGCATTCACCGAGAACTGCAGCGGCACGCCGGGCAGGGTGGGCGAGGCGCCGATCACGCCGGCGGCCACCTGCACGTTCTGCTCGCGGATGGCGGCCACCACGTCGGTGGCGGTGAGGCCGCGCTGGGCCACTTTCTGCGGGTCCAGCCACACGCGCATGGCGTAGTTGCCGGCGCCCCAGATGGCGACCTCGCCCACGCCCTGGATGCGCGCCAGCCGATCCTTCACGTTCAGCACCGCGTAGTTGCGCAGGTAGGTGGCGTCGTAGCGGTCGTCCGGCGACAGCAGGTGCACCACCAGCGTCAGCGTCGGCGAGCTTTTCACCGTGGTCACGCCCAGGCGCTGCACGTCCTCCGGCAGCCGCGGCAGGGCCTGGGAGACGCGGTTCTGCACCAGCTGCTGGGCCTTGTCCGGGTCGATGCCGAGGCGGAAATACACCGTCAGCGTGAGGTTGCCGTCGCTGTTGGCCTGGGACTGCATGTAGATCATGTCTTCCACGCCGTTGATGGATTCCTCCAGCGGCGTGGCGACGGTTTCGGCGATGACCTTGGGGTTGGCGCCCGGGTACTGGGCGCGCACCACCACCGAGGGCGGCACCACCTCCGGGTACTCGGAGATCGGCAGCTGGAACATCGCCAGCGCGCCGGCCAGCAGTACCAGCACCGACAGCACGCCGGCGAAGATCGGCCGGTCGATGAAGAATTTGGAAATGTTCATGGCGGGAAGCTCAGCGGTTGTCGGCCAGCTTGGCAGTGCCGGGGGCGGCAGGGGCCGACATGGAGACGAGGTTGGGGGTGACCGGCTGGCCGGGGCGCACGCGCTGCAGGCCGTTCACCACGATGCGGTCGCCCGGCTGCAGGCCGTGTTCGACGATGCGCAGGCCTTCATGCACCGCGCCCAGCTTCACCTCGCGGTAGGCGGTCTGGTTGCTGTCGTTCACCACCAGCACGAAGCGCTTGGCCTGGTCGGTGCCGACGGCCTTTTCGTCGATCAGGATGGCGTCGCGCGGGGCGGCACCGCCCAGGCGTATGCGGGCGTAGAGCCCAGGCAGCAGGCGGCCGTCCGGGTTGTCGAACACCGCCCGCACGCGGATGGTGCCGGAGGAGGTGTCCATGCGGTTGTCGATGGAGCTGACCTTGCCGCTGCGGGAGTAGCCTTCTTCGTTGGCCAGGCCCAGCTGCACCGGCACGCCGGCGCCGCCCTTGCCGTCGTTGATGACGCGGAGGAAGTTCTGCTCATCCACGTCGAAGGCGGCATACAGACGGTCCACCGACACCAGCGTGGTCAGCGCCGGCGAGGCCGGCCCGGCGGCGACGACGTTGCCCAGGGTGACCTCGGCGCGCGACACCCGGCCGGCCACCGGCGCGGTGATGCGGGTGTATTCCAGGTTGAGTCGCGCCGCTTCCAGCGCCGCGCGGGCGGCCAGGCGGTTGGCATCCGCCTCGCGGGCGGCATTCTGCTTCTCGTCGTAGTCGCGGCGGGCAATGGCGTTGTCTGCCAGCAGGCGTTCGCCGCGCGCCAGTTCGTTGGCGGTATAGGCGGCGCGGGTTTCCGCCGCGGCGAGCTGGGCGCGGGCGCGCTCCACCTCGGCGGCGTAGGGGCGGGGGTCTATGGTGAACAGCGGATCGCCCTTCTTCACCAGGCTGCCGTCGCGGAAATGCACCTCGGTGATGGTGCCGGACACGCGCGGGCGGATCTCCACCCGCTCCACCGCCTCCAGCCGGCCGGAATACTGTTGCCAGTCGGTGATGCGCTGCTCGGCCACGGCGGCGACATCCACCGTGCTGGCGGGCGCACCTTCGGCGGCGATGGCCTTGCCGTCCTGGCTGCGCAGGGTGGCGAAACCTCCACCGAGAGCGAGAACGACGGCGACCATGCTCGCCAGGACATAGGGTTTGCGGTTGCGCGACATTGATGCGGCTCCTGTCGGGGTCGGCCTGGCCTCGGGAGGCTGGCCGATGGGTTCTTGAAAGCGTTTTGTGGTGACGGCCACCGCAGCGGCCGGGACGGGATGCAGGAAGTCGGGGCGGCAGGGAGGGGAGGGCGCCCCTTGCTGGGGCACTGATTCCGGCTACATTTCTGCCGCAGTGCATCAATGGTGGGATGTTTTCCCGCGCGGATAAATGTGGTGTTTCCGGAAACACTATTCGCAGCCAGCGAACAATCGTTGGTGAACTTGGTAGATAATTCGGCAGCGGATCAGCGAGGGGAGTCGTCCATGGATCGTTTTCAGGCAATGCAGGTGTTCACGCGCGTAGTGGATGCGAACAGCTTCTCGCGCGCGGCCGACAGCCTCGGGCTGCCGCGGGCCACCGTCACCACCACCATCCAGAACCTGGAGAAGCTGCTGCAGGTGCGCCTGCTCAACCGCAGCACCCGGCGCTTGAGCCTGACGCCGGACGGCGCTTCCTACTACGAGCGCTGCGTGCGCATCCTGGCCGATGTCGAGGAAACCGAGGCCTCGCTGCGGCATGCGGCGAGCAGCCCGCGCGGCCGCCTGCGGGTGGACGTGCCCGGCTCCATCGGCCGCCAGGTGCTGCTGCCGCGGCTATGCGAGTTCCACCACCGCTACCCGGACGTGGAGCTGGTGATCGGCATGACGGACCGGCCGGTGGACATGGTGGGCGACGCGGTGGACTGCGCCATCCGCAAGGGCGAACTGGAAGATTCCAGCCTGGTGGCGCGTCGCGTCGGCCTGGTGCCCTGCGTGACCTGCGCCTCGCCGGAATACCTGCAGCGCTACGGTACGCCCCGCAGCCTGGATGAGCTCGCCCAGCATTACGCGGTGAATTACTTCCTCGCCAACGACAAGGTCTGCCCCTGGGATTTCATGGTCGACGGCGAGCCGGTGGAAATCAAAGGCCGTGGCGTGGTGTCGGTGAATGACGCGGACGCCTACGTGACCTGCGGCCTGCAGGGTTTCGGCCTCATCCAGGCACCGCGCTACATGGTGTTGCCGCACCTGGAGTCCGGCGCGCTGCGCGAGGTGCTGCCGCAGTGGCAGCCGGCGCCGATGCCGATCTCGGTGGTGTATCTGCACAACCGCCACCTGTCGCCCAAGGTGCGCGCCTTCGTCGACTGGGTGGTCGAGCTGTTCTCCAGCTGCCCGCTGCTCAGCGGCTGTGTGGTCGAGTCGGAATGCAGCTTTGCCAAGGCCAGCGCGGAAGGCATGCGTGCCAGCGGGGTGCAGGCGCGCGAGCTGGAAGGAGCGTTCTGATTCCGCCGCGGTCGGCGGATTGATGGGGTGCCACGCGCTGCGGCCGGAGATGAATGGTGCCGGGGAGGGCCCGGCTGACCGCACGAGGCAACGGCCGGGCATGCAGCCCGGCCGTTGCCGTATCAGGCGCCGCCGCGCAGGCTGGCGCGCAGGATGCCGGTGGTGGCGCGCTGCCAATCGGCGAAAGCGTCTCCGAGGCGGCCGGCGAATTCCAGCTGGTTCTCCACCGCATGGGTGGCGAAACGGCGGAGATCTTCGGTCTGCTGCGTCAGTGCGTCGGTGGCGAAAGCGGTGGAAGCCGCATGCAGGCCTTCCCAGTCCCGGGCTGCCTGAATGCGCGCGCTCTCGGAACGTTGCACGGCGGCGGCGCGTTCCAGCGTGCGCCGGCTGTCGCTCAGCAGGCGGCGGCTGCCTTCCTGCGCCAGATTGCCCAGGCGCAGGAGGAGTTCGAGATGGGTCTGGTAGAGCGCGAAGGGCGCGTTGGGGTCCAGGCTCACGGGGTATTTCCCTCTATGCGGTTCGGAATGGGATCAGAAGCGCAGGCCGACCGTGATCTGGTGCAGGTCGATGCCGTCGTTCGGAAGCTCGATGTCGGCGTTGGAGTAGTGCGAGAACTGGTAGCCGGCGTACCAGCGCTTTGCAAACTCCAGGCCCGCGCCGATGTGCTCGGAGAACTGGAAGTGGGTGGAGAATTCCTTGGCCCCCAGCTTGCTCTGGCTGAACAGGCCGGCGCCCAGGCCCGCTTCGAAATAGGGGCGGATGCCGGCGTTGCCGTAATGCACCCGGAACACCGCGATGGCGCCGCCCTGGGTGAGGTCGTTGGGGCCGCTCTTGCTGCCGGAGTAATGCATCTGGCTCAGCTCCAGTTCGGGCCGCAGCGTTGCCTTCCAGTTGCCCCAGTCATCCGACCACACCGGCGAGAAGCGGAAGCCGATGCCGCTGCGCTCGTAGTTCTGACCGGACTCACCGTAGCGCAGGATGATCTCCGGACCGTCATCCTCGGCGTGGGCGAGGGGGGTGAGCGCCAGCCCCAGTACTGCGCCGGCGGCAAGGGCGGCGAGATGGCGGGAGAGGGAAGTGGACCGGCGGCGCGGGGCGGAGGACGAACAGACGCGGGGGGTGGCAGGGTGCATGGTCGATTCCTGGAAGGGGAGGGGTGAGCCGGGTATTGCTGGGCCGACGCTGGTCGAGCCGGAGAATATCTTGTCGTTCTGGTGTTGCCGGGAGAGGCGGGTAGAGCCGTGATGCGGGCCGGGGCTTCCGGGTTGGCCGGAGAGGCGCAGGACGCCGGCGGGCAGATGAGGCATGCGGGTCTCCATCTCGATTCGGTCCGCAGGAAGCCCGCGGGGCGCTGGATATGAAGCTCGGGCGATTATCCAGCGCACGTTGGATAACGGTCAATCACCGCCGTGCGACAGCGGTTGCGTGTCCACAACGGTTCGCACCTCCTGGCACCCGTGGTAGTGTTGCCGCCGCCATGGACCCATGTGATACGCCGCGGCGCCCCGGGCGTCCCAGAGGGCTGGATTCGATTTGCCGCGAAAAACTGCTGGCGGAGGCCTTGCCCGCATTTGCCCGCCACGGTTTCGACGGCGTGAGCCTGCGCGCGATCGCCCGCGCGGCTGGTTTCGACGCGTCTATGGTTGCCCATCATTTCGGCTCCAAGGCCGATCTCTGGTATGCCGTGGTGGAGCAACTGGCGCTCGAGTTCCAGGCGGACCTGGAGGATTCGGCCCTCTGCGTCGCTGGCCCGCAGCCGGTATGGCAACGCCTGGCGGTGGTGGTGGATCACATGGTGGATCGCCTCGCCGCCCGCCCGGCGGTGGTCATGCTGGTGAGCCGGGAGATCAACGACCCCAGCCCGCGGCTGGACTTCCTCGTCGAGCATCTGCTGCGGCCAGCCTATCTCCACTATGCCCCGCTGTGGCGGGAAGGGATGGCGGCCGGCGTTTTCCACCAGACCGATCCGGCGGTGTTCCACATGAGCTTCTTCGGCGCGGTGGCGATGGCCTTGTCCGCGCAGGAGGTGATAGGCCGTATCACCGGCCAGACGCTGGACGCCGGCTGGCTGAAGCAGGAAATCCGCCGCGCCATGCTGGGGGACGCTGCGCCGGGGTGAGGACTGTCCGTCCCCGGCTGCTCCTGTACTGCCTCTCTTCAGAGGTTTTTGCCTTTGGTACAGACCGCCAGGAATGGTACGGGCTGGCTCGGGGTGCGCTGACGCAGCGGCTGTTGCCCTGCGTTCGGGCACCTCTGGAGTCCGCCGCCTGGCCCCTGGGCCGGGTAGTGGTTTCGCCGGCTGGGCCGCCGCCGGTTTCGGTTTCGCCAGCGGCGGGAACGCAGTCCGGCGCACGGCGAGGATCACGGCATAGGGAATCCGGATAAGCGGCAGCTGCAGCGCAAGGCAGCACGCGGGTGAAGCCGCTAAACTTCGCCTTCCTTCGCCGGAGAACCCGGGCTGCAATGTCTGAGCTTACGTCCCCCGCCGATGTTTCGGCGCCGCCCTCCGCCGCCCTGGCCGCCCTGCGGCGGCTCGCCCTGCCCGCGATCGTGGTGCTGGTGCTGGCACTGGCCTGGTTTGCCTTCAGCCGCCTCATGGGCGAGGTGTCCTATGCCGACCTGAAGGCCGCCCTGGACGCGGTGCCGGCGACGGCGATCGCCGCTGCGCTGGTGTGCACCATCCTCAGCTTCGCCGCGCTGACCGTGTATGACCTGGGCGCGCTGGAGTTCGTCGGCCGCAAGCCGCCCAGGGTGGCGGTGGCGCTCACCTCCTTCTGCGCCTACGCGGTCGGCAATACCGCCGGTTTCGGCCCGCTGACGGCCGGCGCCATCCGTTACCGTTTCTACACGCCGCACGGTGTCGAGCCGGACGAGGTGGCGCGCATCATCGCCTTCGTCAGCCTGGCCTTCGGCCTGGGGCTGGCAGGCATGGCGGGGCTGGGGCTGATCGCCGCGGCGCGGGATTTCGCCATGCTGCCGCTGCCGCCGCAGGCGCTGCAACTGTTGGGTGGCCTGATCGTCGCGCTGCTGGCCGGCTTGTGCTTCGTCGTTGGCCAGGGGCGGGCGCTGCGCCTGTTCGGCCACGAGCTGCGCTTGCCCTCCCGGCGGCTGATCCTGCGGCAGTTCCTCGCCACCGCGGTGGATGTGTCCGCCTCGGCGGCCGCGCTGTGGGTGCTGCTGCCGGCGGACAGCATCAGCCTGCCGGCCTTCATCGCGGTGTATGCGGTGGCGATCGGCCTGGGCGTGCTCAGCCATGTGCCGGCCGGGCTGGGCGTGTTCGAGACGGTGATCGTGGCCGCGTTGTCGTCGCAGGTGGCGCCGGAGAAGGTGCTGGGCGCGCTGGTGTTGTACCGGGTGATTTACCACCTGGTGCCGCTGGCGCTGGCGGTGCTGCTGATCACCGGGCTGGAGGCGCGCCGCGCCGCGGCCAGCCCGCTGGTGAGCGCGGCGCTGCGCGCCGGGAGGCGGTTGGCGCCGCCGCTGATCGGCGCGTTCACGCTGGTGCTGGGGGCGCTGCTGATCTTCTCCGGCGTGACCCCGGTGGGCGACGAACCGCTGGAATTGCTGGGCGCGGCGGTGCCGCTACCGCTGGTGGAGGGCGCCCATTTCCTCGCCAGCGTGCTCGGCGTGGTGCTGCTGATCGTTGCCCGCGGCCTGGTCTACCGGCTGGATGGCGCCTGGTGGCTGGCGATCTTCATCGTGCCGCTGTCCATGGTGCTGGCGCTGGTGAAAGCGCTGGCGCTGGGCGAGGTGCTGTTGCTGGCGGCGCTGTTCGCCGCCTTGCTCGCCTCGCGCAAGTCTTTCTCCCGCCAGGCTTCGTTGCTGCACCAGGCGCTGACGCCGGGCTGGCTGGCGGCGGTGGCGACGCTGATGATCACCGCGGTGGCGTTGCTGCTCTTCGTCTACAAGGACGTGGCGTATACCAACGAGCTGTGGTGGCAGTTCGAGTTCTACAGCGAGGCGCCGCGCAGCCTGCGCGCGCTGCTGGGGGTGCTGCTGACCGCCAGCGTGGGTGCCGGCTGGATCCTGCTGCGGCCGGCGGCGCGGGCGTCGGCGCTGCCGACGGCGGAGGAACTGGCACAGGCGCGGCGCATCGTCGCCGCCCAGCCGCGGGTGGATGCCGGGCTGGTGGCGATGGGCGACAAGAGCCTGCTGTTCTCCGAGGACGGCCGGGCCTTCATCATGTACGGCCGCCAGGGCCGCTCCTGGGTGGCGTTGTCCGACCCGGTGGGGCCACGGGAGTGCTGGTCCGGCCTGGTGTGGCGCTTCGTCGAGATGGCGCGGCAGGCCGGCGGCCGCGCGGCCTTCTACCAGGTGGCGCCGGATTCGCTGGCGCTGTATGCGGATGCCGGGCTGATGGCCTTCAAGCTGGGCGAAGAGGCGCGGGTAAGCCTGCCCGGTTTCGACCTCAAGGGGGCCAAACGGGCCAACCTGCGTCAGGCGCTGAACAAGGCGGAGCGGGAAGGGCTGGTGTTCGAGGTGGTCGGCACCGCGGAGGTGGGGGGCATCCTGCCGGAGCTGCAGGCGGTGTCCGACGCCTGGATGGGACATCACCAGGTCAGGGAGAAGCGCTTCTCCCTGGGGGCGTTCGAGCCGGACTACGTCTGCAGTCAGCCAGTCGCGGTGCTGAAACAGGCCGGACACATCGTCGCCTTCGCCACCCTGCTCACCACCGAGTTGAAGGAGGAGGCCAGCATCGACCTGATGCGCTTCCTGCCGGGGGCACCAAACGGCGTCATGGACGTGCTGCTGCTGCGGCTGATCCTGCACTTCCAGGGCGAGGGCTACGCCTGGTTCACCCTGGGCATGGCGCCGCTCTCCGGCCTTTCCGGCAGCGAGGCTGCGCCGGTGTGGCACCGCGTCGGCCGGGCGGTGTTCGAGCATGGCGAGCGCTTCTACAACTTCAGCGGCCTGCGCGCCTTCAAGGCGAAATTCCAGCCCGAGTGGCAGCCGCGCTATCTGGCGGTGAGCGGTGGCATCAACCCCATGCTGGCACTGGCCGACATCACCGTGCTGATCAGCGGTGGCTTGAAGGGGGTGATAGGGAAATGAGAGCAAAGCATACGGAAGTACTGCATGTCCTCGCCCTGGCGCTGGGCTGCTGCATTGGGGGGGGCGCTGTGGCGGACAACGCGGCGTTGATCGGCAACCCGATTACCGTGCTACCCAAGTCCGCTCCCGGCGGCGCAGTGGTGCTGTTCTCCGACGCCGGCGGCTGGGGCCCCCAGGAGCAGGAAGCCGCCAAGGCGCTGGCGGAGCAGGGGTTTGCGGTGATGGGCGTGGACCTGGCCGCAACGCTGAAGCGCATGGCCGCCCGCAAGGAGTCCTGCGCGACCTTGATCGGCGAGATAGAGGCCGTCAGCCATCGCCTGCAGCGCCAGGCCGGCACCCAGAGCTATCACTTTCCCATTCTCGCCGGCGTACAGGCTGGCGGGGCGATGGCGCTGGGCGTGGCCGGGCAGGCTGGCCAGGCCACCATCGCCCGGGTGGTGGCGGTGGACGCGCCACCGCGGCTGCCGGCGGGCAAACCCTTGTGCGGCGGGATGCTGGAGCAGGGCGGGTACCGCCTGCCGTCGCCGCCGCTGCCCTATGGCGCCGAACTGCATCTGAGTGCCCAGGCGGAGCCGGTGGACCGTGCCTACGCGGTGGCGCTGGCGCACGGCCGGCAGGACGTCCATGTCGCCGCGTCCAGCGCCGCGCCCTGGACGGCGCTGCAGGAGGCCATCGTGGGCGGTCATGGCGCGGGCGGCCATGCCACCGCCAACGACGCGCTGGCGGACCTGCCGCTGATCGAGCTGCCGGTGGCGCAGGGCGGCGACACTTTCGCGGTGCTCTATTCCGGCGACGGCGGCTGGCGGGATCTGGACAAGGACGTCGCCGCGCTGCTGCAACGCGACGGGCTGTCGGTGGTCGGCGTGGATGTGCTGCGCTACTTCTGGTCCAGGCGCTCGCCCGAGCAGAGCGCGCATGACCTCGCGCGCATCATCCAGGCCTACCAGGCCAAGTGGGGAGCACGGCGGGTGGCCCTGATCGGCTTCTCCTTCGGTGCCGATGTGATGCCGGCGCTGTACAACCGTCTGCCGGCCGCGCTGCGGGCGAACGTGGTGCAGGTCTCCCTGCTGGGTTTCTCCGCCAGCGCCGACTTCGAGGTGACCGTTTCCGGCTGGCTGGAGCGGCAGCAGAGCGATGCGCTGCCCACCCTGCCGGAGGCCGCCCGCATCGATCCCCGCCGCCTGCAGTGCTTCTATGGCGAGGACGACGACGAAGCCGCCTGCGCTTCGCTGGACAGGCAGGCGGAGATCGTCCGTACCACCGGGGGTCACCACTTCGACGGGGATTACGAGGCGCTGGCCCGGCGCATCCTGTCCGGCCTGAAACTGCGCGAGACCTTGTAGACCTGTGCCTTCCGCACCCGGCGTGCGCCTGCCCGCCGCCGGCTCAGCAAGGGAGCAGCGTGCTCCCGCGTTGGCGCTTGGCCTGTTCCTGGCACCTTCTTCAGGGAAGCATCCGGGCCTGTCTGGCCCGCAGTTCGGCCCGGATGGAGCAGGGCGCGGTGGACGGATGAGAAAAATGCCGTCGAGGAATGATTGTCAAACGGCAAAAGCTACGTAACAATAATCATTCCTATTAACTTGCTCGCATCTCCAGCGGCGCATCCGGGGCTGTCTCATGACGAACGATGCAGGTCTTCAGTCTTACCGGCCGCGGCGCGGACCGCGGTGGCCACTCCCCGGCGGGAGCGCGCGGTGAGCGGGGTTTCCACGTCCCTGGTGGACGAATTGCTGCTGCACTACCGAGACCTGCGCCGCCACCTGGTGAACAAGCTGCGCAATACGGAGGATGCGGCGGATATCGCCCAGACCAGCTTCGAGCACGTCTATGCCCGCGCCCAGCGGCCTTCCGCGCTTGACGAGGTGATCGAATCGCCGCGCGCGTTGCTGTTCCGGGTCGCCCACAACCTCATCATCGACCAGGCGCGGCACCGCAAGGTGGTGCAGGCCTGGGAGGAAGAGCGCTTCGCCCTGCAGGCCAGCCTGGCCGCGCCTTCGTCCGAAACCCTGTATGCCCAACGGCAGCTGGTGGAGCGGGTGGTGGCGCAGCTGGAAACCCTGCCGCCGCGGCGCCGGGAGGTTTTCCTGCTGTTCCGCGCCTACGGCCACAGCCAGGCCGAGATCGCGCAGCGGCTGGGCATCACCGAGGCGGCGGTCGCCAAGCATGTGGTGCGCGCGACGGTGGATTGCGCCCGCATCTTCGCCCATCTGCGCGCCGAATTGCCCGGCAGTACCGATCCGGCCGCCGGGCCGGGCGCTTCTCCGCTGATGGCGGAGGACGCATACTGCTGAGATGGGACAGGATGTAAGCGAAAAGCGGATCGAACATGCTCTGACCTTGATTGCCCGTGCGGCGATCGAGGCGCCCGAGGCCGCCAGTACGGCCAGGGAACAGCTGGCGCGCTGGCGCGCCGGCGACGAAGAGAACGAAGCCGCCTGGGCGGAGGCGATGCGTCGCTGGGAGATGCTGGGCGCCATGGCAGCAGACCTGCGCCAGCGCTTCGACGAACCCTCCTACGGCAGCAGCGCCGATGCCCGCCGCGTGCGGCGTCGCATGCTGCTCTCGCTGGGCGTGCTCTGTGCGGGCACTGCGCTGCTGGGCGGCGGCGGCGCCTGGTATGCCTATCAGCCCATCTTCGCGCAGTCCTATCGCACGCATACCGCCCAGCTGCTGCAGACAGAGCTCCCCGATGGTCAGGGTCTGCCCGGCAGCCAGATCGACCTCAATGCCCGCAGCGCTCTGGCGGTGCGCCTCTACCGTGGCCGCCGGGTGGTGGCGCTGGAGGAGGGCGAGGCCCACTTCCGGGTGGCCCCGGACGCCTCCCGCCCCTTCCTGGTGGAGACGCGGGTCGGTACGGTGGAGGTGGTGGGAACAGCCTTCACCGTGAGCGACCGCGGTGGTCCGGTCAGCATTTCGGTGGAGCACGGGCATGTCCGCTTCTTCCCGAAGGAAGAGGGGCTGAAGCTGCTGCCCTGGAATCGCCGCATGGTCGAGTTGTATGGCGGCGACGGCATGGTGCTGCGCGACGGCCAGGTCGAGCCGGTGCGCCGGGTGGATGCCTCGGCGCTGGCGGCGTGGCGGGATGGCTGGCTGGTGTTCGACAACGTGCGCCTGGACGAGGTCGTTCCGGCGGTGAATGCCTACCGCGACGCGCCCATCCTGATTGCCGACGCCCGCGTCTCGGCTTTCCGCCTCACCGGCCGTTTCCGCGCGGCCGATTCCCGCGAACTGCTGGCTGTGCTGCCGGCCATGTTCCCGCTCAAGGTCGAGCAGCGGGACGGCGGCACCATCAGCCTGAGCAGCCGCTAAGCGCCGCTCCTCGCCTGGCCACCGCGCCGGTTTTCCCGCCGCTCGTCCTTTCTGCCTCGCGGCCTGTCCCGGTTTCCATCCGCGGTCCGTCTAGTGGACTGTAGGTCGCTGCGGCGGTACCGGTTCCGGTCGCCGGTAGACCCCCTCGGCAAGCTCTGGAAGGCCTCCGCCATCGCGCTGCGGCGACGGAGGGAAGGCGCTCGCGCAGGATTCGTAAAGCCATGTTTTCATGCGGAATTTCGCCTGTTTTTCAAGGTTGAATTCAGTATGACAAGGGCGATATCCGATTAAATAATTTCATCCAGCCGGCGCCCGTTGGCAACTATGCTGAGATCCTGCATTTAAGAATGAATCTCATTCAACTTGATCCCCAGGGGATCACGCAGGAGGAGCACTCGGTGCGAACAAACGAGCAGATCGTCGAACTGGCCGATGTCTTCATCGCCTATCGCAGCCAGCTATGCCATGCGGCGATGAAGATCCTGGGCAACCGGGAGCGGGCGGACGACGTCGTGCAGGATGCGTATCTGAAGATCATCGAGGCGGATGCGGTTTTCGACGTCCGTCAACCGGTCGCCTACATCTACCAGGTGGTGCGCAACCTGGCGATAGACCGCCACCGCCGCTGCGCGCTGGAATCCGGCTTCTTCGCTTGCGAGGAGGAGGGCCTGGAAGTGCCGGCGCCGTCGGGCACGCCGGAGGCCATCGCCATCGGCCGCCAGGAACTGGGGCGAGTCGCCCGCGCGCTGGGCGAGCTGCCGGAGCGCACCCGCAAGGCCTTCGAGCTGTACCGCGTCGGTGGCCTGACGCAGCGCGAGATCGCCGAGCGCCTGGGAGTGTCGACCACGCTGGTGAATTTCATGATCCGCGATGCAATCGACCATTGCCGTGCGGCGCTGGGAGGAAGTTGATCACGTTCGATCGCTTGATTGACCATAAATCAAGTATTTTGTTGCTACAATCTGTCGATATGACGTTATTACCGGACTGAACGGGCCCGGTTGCCGAACGTCTATCTGACAGATCGTGGCCACAGGGGCCGAACGGTGAGCGTGATGACGAAGACGGGGAAGGAAGATCCGGTTTGGCAGCGGGCGGTCGAATGGACCATGCGGGAGCATGACGGCACGCTGGATGAAGCCGGACGTGCGGACTTGCTGCAATGGCTGGCTGCATCCCCGCTGCACGGGCAGGCCTACCAGGAAGCCGCCAGGCTGTGGTTGATCACCGGCCTGCTGCCGCCCTCCGAAGATCTGGATTCCGCCTCCGCCTCCTGTCGCTCCGAGGTCTGAGCGCCGGCTGGCGTGTCCCGTGCGGCGCGCCCGGCACCTCGACGCGCTCGCCATCTTGAAGAGTCCTGAATCTCCGCTGCCGGCCTAGGCCGGGGCGGAGATTTGCCGTTTACAGCCCTGATTCCCTACACCCGGCGTCTCAATCCCGGTGTGAGCCTTTGCGCGCCCGCGCTGCTTGCGGGCTCTTTTCCCGCGCCGTTCCGGGTTCGAAGCGGCGTCCTCCTGCCCTCCGCGCATCGCGGCTAAATTCCGCCGCAGCTCGCTCGTCATGTGTTTGAGAAGCGCGTCCTGCGCCTCGCGCCGGCGTTTTTCTCCGGCGCATCCATCCTGCGAGGAGAGTTGCATGACCACCAGTTGTTTCGATCGCGAAGACGAGACCTTCATCGTCCTCGTCAATCACGAAGAGCAGTACTCCATCTGGCCGCACTGGAAGGCGGTGCCCGGCGGCTGGACGGCAGTGGAAGGCGTGAAGGGCGACAAGAAGACGGTGCTCGAATTCGTCGAGCGCACCTGGACCGACATGCGCCCGCTCTCCCTGCGCAAGTGGATGGACGAGCAGGCCGCGAAGAAGGGCGCTGAAGCGGCCCCGGCCACCCTGCAGTAAGGCGGGCGCCGTGCCGGACTTCGCCATCGACCTGCTGTGCCTGCCCTGCGCCGGCGCCAGCGCCACCATGTACCTGCGCTGGCAGCGCCTGCTGCCGAGGTGGATACGCATTGTTCCGCTGGAGCTGCCGGGGCGGGGCGCCCGTCTGGGCGAGTCTCACGCGGATGATTACCGGGCCCTGGTCGCGCAGTTGTGCGCGGAATTGCCGGGCCGGCATGGCCACCGCTGGGCGCTGTTCGGTCACAGCATGGGCGCCTTGCTGGCCTATGGCCTGGTGCAAGAGCTGTCGGTGCGGGGCATGGCATTGCCCGAGCTGGTCTTCGCCTCCGGCAGCCCGGCGCCGGCGCAGCGCGATCCGGCCTACTTCGCCGGCAAGGACGACGACGCCGCGCTGATCGCCGACATGCACAGGCAGGGCGGCACGCCGGAAGAAGTCTTCGCCAGCCCCGAGCTGCTGCGCATGACGCTGGACACCCTGGCCGCCGACTACCGCATCTGCGCCAGTTTCGAATACCGCCCCGGTACGCGGCTGCGGATGCCGCTGCACGTTTTCGGCGGCCGTCAGGACGAGATCGAGCCGGATCGCCTGGAAGCCTGGCGGCAGGAAGCGGCCGGCGCCTTCTCGCTGCAGTGGTTCGAGGGCGGTCATTTCTTCATCCGGCAAAGGGAGAGCGAGGTGCTGCAGGCGCTGGCCGGCCGCCTGCGCCAACTGGCGGGAGCGAGCGATGCAAGCGCTGCCCTTGCCTGAGACGGTGCCGGCCGGCCTGGAGGTGTGGATGCTGAACCTGGACCTGGCCGCGCCGCTGGCAGCAGGTGACCTGGCGCTGCTCAGCCAGGACGAGCAGGCGCGGGCCAGTCGCTACCGCCGCCATGCCGACCGCCTGCGCGCGGTCAGCGGCCGCGCTGCCTTGCGCCGCCTGCTGGGCGCCCGGCTGCGGCGCTCGCCTTCCATGCTGCGCTTCACCGCCAACCGCCACGGCAAGCCGACCCTGCAGGAGGGCGGCGCCGCCTTCAACCTCGCCCATTCCGGCGAGTGCGTGCTGATCGCGCTGGCCGGCGACGACACGCTGGACGCGGTCGGCGTGGACGTGGAACGCCACGACGACAGCCTGGATTTCAGTGCGCTGGCCGCCTACGCCTTCACCGCCGAAGAACGCGCCGCGCTGGCAGAGACGCCGCATGCGCCCACGGCTGCCTTCTTCGCCAACTGGGCGGCCAAGGAGGCGGTGCTGAAGGCGGTCGGCGTCGGCATCGCCGAGCACCTCCAGGCGCTGTCGATACGGCGCGGCGCCGATGGCCGCCTGGATGGCGCCCATGCGGTCCGCGGCTGGCCACGCCTGCGCGGGCAGGCGCTGTCGCCCCTTCCCGGCTATGCGGCGGCGGTGGCCTGGGCCGAGCCTGCCGACGGCGACAGCAGCTAGCCGGCCTCCCGCCGAGAGCAACAAGCGCCCACCGCAAGCCCGCGCCCCTACCCCGAGCGAGAGAACATGAACTCTGCGTGCCCATCCCCGGCCTCGCCGCCGGATTTCGTCAGCTGCCTGCGCCAACTGGCCGAAGAACGTGCCGATGACGTCGGCCTGGTCATCGTCACCGAGCAGGACGGCCAGCCGCTCGATACCCCCATCACCTATGCCGCGCTGGACCGCCGCGTGCGCGCGCTGGCGGCCGTGCTGCAGGCGCGCTTCCCCAAGGGCGAGCGCGCGCTGCTACTGCTGGACAACGACGATCACTATGTCGTCGCCTTCTTCGCCTGCCTGTATGCCGGGCTGGTCGCGGTGCCGGTGTTTCCGCCGGAATCCAGCCGCCCGCAGCATCTCGCCCGGCTGGCGGGCATCGCCCTGGATGCGCAGGCGGCCTGCATTCTCAGCACCGCCGCCATGCTGCGGATGATGGAGGCCGCCATGCCCGGCCTCGGCAAGATGGCGCCGCTGGCGGTGGATGAGGTCGAGGCGGAATGGGCTGAGCGCTGGCGCGATTGCCGGCCACAGGGGAACGACCTCGCCTTCCTCCAATACACCTCCGGCTCCACCTCCGCGCCCAAGGGCGTCATGGTGAGCCATGCCAACCTGATGGCGAACGAGCGCGCCATCGAAACCGGCTTCTCCATTTCCACCGCCGACGTCTTCGTCTCCTGGCTGCCGCTGTACCACGACATGGGCCTCATCGGCGGCCTGCTGCAACCCATGCACCGCGGCATCCGCCTGGTGCTGATGACACCGCGCTTCTTCCTGGAACGGCCGCTGCGCTGGCTGGAGGCGATCTCGCGCCACCGCGGCACCGTCAGCGGCGGGCCGGATTTTGCCTACCGGCTGTGCCTGGAACGCATAACCGAACAGCAGGCCGCGGCGCTGGACCTGTCGAGCTGGCAGGTGGCCTTCTCCGGCGCCGAGCCGGTGCGGCACGACACCCTGCAAGCCTTCGTCGAGCGCTTCGCTGTCGCAGGTCTCGCCTCCGGGGCACTGTATCCCTGCTACGGCCTGGCCGAGGCGACGTTGTTCGTCACCTGCGGCCGCCGCGGCTCCGGCATGAGCGCGAGCACCTTCCGTGCCGACGGACTCGCGCAGCGGCGCGCCGTTGGCGGTAGCGACGGCCGCACGCTGGTCGCCTGCGGCAGCACGGTCGCCGGCCATGCGGTCAGCATCCGCGACCCGGAGACGCGCGCCCAGCTGGAAGACGGCTGCATCGGCGAGATCTGGGCCGGCGGCCCCAGCATCTGCCGCGGCTACTGGAACAAGCCGGAAGAGAGCGCGGCCACCTTCATCGCCGAAGCGGGAGAAACCTGGCTGCGCACCGGCGATCTCGGCTTCATGCACCAGGGCCAGCTCCACATCGCCGGCCGGGTCAAGGATCTGATCATCGTCCGCGGCCACAACCTCTACCCGCAGGACATAGAGCGCACGGTGGAGGCCGAGGTGGACGCGGTGCGCAAGGGCCGCGTCGCCGCCTTCGCGGTGGAAGGCCCGGAGGGCGAGGGCATAGGCTTGGCGGCCGAAGTGCCGCGCAGCCTGCAAAAACTGGTGGCGGTCGACGCGCTGGTGGACATGCTGAGCCAGGTGGTGGGCGAAGCCTTCGGCGAAGCGCTGTCGGTGGTCGTGCTGCTCAATCCCGGCGCGCTGCCCAAGACCTCCAGTGGCAAGCTGCAGCGCCGCGCCTGCCGGCAAGGCTGGCTGGACGGTACGCTGGATGCGTATGCGGTGCATGCGTTCGGGCGGATGCAGCGGGGTGGTGCTCAACCGGCCCCCCAACAGGATGCTGCCACGCCGCGTGATGAGTTTGTTGCACGCTTGGCGACGCTCTGGCGTGCAGCTCTGAAACGTGAGCAGGCTTTCCAGATAGACGACGCCACCCATTTCTTCAGCATTGGTGGCAACTCACTGGCAGCAGCCCGCCTTGCGGCTGCGATTGGCGAAGCGCTGCGGGTGGCGCTGCCTCCGAGCCTGTTGTTCGAGCGGCCGCGTTTCGGTGATTTCGGGGCAGAAGTCCGCCGGCTCATGGAGACGGGGGCGAGCGCGGAGGCCGGCCTCTTTCCGGTGACCGCTGAGGCGGACGCTTCCGGAGGCCTGCCCTTGTCCCCGGCGCAACAGCGCCAGTGGTTCTTGTGGGAGCTCGATCCGACCGGAACGGCCTATCAGCTCCAGGGGGCGTTGCATCTCTCCGGAAAGCTGGATGCCGACCGCCTGGGCCAGGCGCTCGCCGGGCTGGCCGATCGTCATGAGTCCCTGCGTGCGAGCTTCCACCTTGGTGCCAGCGGTGAGGTGGTGCAGCGCTTCATTTCTCCGTCGGCCTTCAGGTTGCCGGTGCTGAGGTTTGACCTCAGCACGGAAACGGCCGAGGTGGCGGCTGGCAGGCTGGACGAGATACTGAACTCATTGGGCGCCGAACCCTTCGATCTCGGCAGCGCTCCGCTGGTCCGTGCGGCCCTGATCAGTCTGGCCGAGGACGAGCATGTGGTGGCGCTGGTCATGCACCACATCGTCGCCGATGGTGCATCGATGCAGCTCCTGATTGATGAGTTGGGGGCTGCCTACGCGGGAGAACGCATTTCCGAAGCCGTGCCGCTCGGCCAGTCCCTGCGCTATGTGGATTACGCGGTATCGCAACTCGGCTGGCTCGCGGGAGAGGACGCTGGCCGACAGCTCGCATACTGGTGCCAGCAACTGCCTAGCGATCCGGATGGCGATTTCCCGATTCTCTCCTTGCCGACCGATCATCCCCGCGCGGCGACCGCACGCTATTCCGCGGCCAGACATGGGTTCGAGATATCGCCCCAGCTGACTGCGAAGCTGCGCGAGCTTGCATCGCGGGGCAACGCCACGCTCTTCGTGCCGTTGCTCGCGGGCCTGCAGATCCTGCTGTACCGCCACACCGGCCTGCAGGATGTCCGCATCGGCGTGCCGGTGGCGAACCGGCGCCATGCGCAGACGCAGCGCTTGGTCGGCCTCTTCGTCAATACCGTGGTGCTGCGCAGCCTTGTCGGTCCCCGGGTAAGCCTGGCGGAGACGCTGGCTGCGGTAAGGCAGGCCGCGTTGGAGGCGCAGGAAAACCAGGATCTACCTTTCGAGCGCGTGGTGGAGGCCTTGCAGCCCGGGCGCAGCTCGGCGGCGAGCCCGCTGTTCCAAGTGGTTTTCAACCACCTGCAGCATGACTACGCAACACTGGAGCACTGCACCGGTTTGCGGATCGCCGAGCAGCCCATGCCCTTGCAGCAGGCCCAGTTCGAGCTGACCCTGGAAACGCGTGAAGTGGCTGGTGGAAGCATCAGGGCAAGCTTCATCTATGCCAGGGAGTTGTTCGAGCCGGAGCGAATCGAGCGTCTCGCCGAGCACTACTCAAGCCTGCTGGCAGCGTTCATGGACGATCCCGCCCAGTGTGTGGGCGATATCGAACTCCTGGGTGAAATCGAGCGGGAGTGCTTGAGGCAGTGGGGCCGAGGCAGTTGCAACCATGCGCATACGCTGCCGGTGCACCGCCTGTTCCAAGAGCAGGCACGGCGACGACCCGAAGCTCTGGCGCTGGTATTTGGCGACGAGCGCGTGAGCTACGGCGAGCTGGAGCGGAGGGCAAATCTTGTCGCTCATCATCTGCTTGCCCGCGGCGTGGGGCCGGAGTGCAGGGTCGGAGTGGCACTCGGGCGTTCAATCGAGATGGTGGTCGCCTTGCTCGCGGTGCTGAAGGCGGGCGGTGCCTATGTGCCCCTGGATCTGGCTTACCCGGCGGAACGCCTGGTCTACATGGCGCAGGACAGCGGGGTCCGTCTGCTGATCACCAATGCAGGCGGCCCACTGGCGGAGTGGTCGGCGCAGCGCGGGCTGGCGGTTGTGAGGCTCGACGAGCTGAGGTTCGACAGCACCTCGGACGAAGCGCCGCGGGTCGAGCTGCATGACGAAAGCCTGGCCTATCTCATCTACACATCCGGCTCGACGGGAAATCCCAAGGGCGTTGCTGTTGCCCATGGACCGCTCAGCATGCATTGCCAGGAAACGGCGAAGCTGTATGAGATGGACGAGCACTCCCGCGAGCTACATTTCCTTTCTTTCTCCTTCGATGGCGCGCATGAGCGCCTGCATACCGCGCTGGTTTGCGGCGCGGCGCTGATCCTGCGCGACGACACGCTGTGGCCGGCCGGGCAGACCCTGGAAACCATGGAGCGCGAAGGCGTCAGCAATGCCGGCTTTCCGCCTGCCTATCTGCGGGAACTGGCGGAGTGGGCGAGTGGCCGTAGTGATCCGCCGCCGGTCCGGCTGTACTCCTTCGGCGGCGAGGCCATGCCTCAGGAAGGCATCAAGGCGGTTTGCGAACACCTTCGCCCTCAGCTGCTGATCAACGGCTATGGCCCCACCGAGGCGGTGGTGACGCCCATGGTGTGGAAAGTGGCGGGAACGGCGGCTCTGGATTCGGCTTATGCACCTATCGGCCGGCCGGTGGGAGACCGCAAGGCGCTGGTGCTGGATGCGGAGATGAATCTTCTGCCAGCCGGGGCGGTGGGCGAGCTCTATCTCGGTGGCAGCGGCCTGGCGCGCGGCTACTTCAAACGGCCTGCGCCCAGTGCCGCGGCTTTCGTGGCCGATCCCTTCGATCATGCAGGTGGACGTCTTTATCGCACCGGCGATCTGGTGCGCTGGAACGTGGAAGGGCAGCTGGAATACCTCGGCCGTATCGACCAGCAGGTGAAGGTGCGCGGTTTCCGCATTGAGCTGGGTGAGGTGGAGGCGCAGCTGCTGGCCCTGGCCGAGGTACGGCAGGCCGTCGTCGTCGCATCCGCCGGAACGGCGGGAACCCGCCTGATCGGATATGTCGCCCTGAAGGCGGGCGCCCAGATCGACGGCGAGGCGCTGCGCGACTGCCTGCGCTGCACCCTGCCGGATTACATGGTGCCGGCGGCGATCGTGGTGCTGGACGCCTTGCCGCTCAATGCCAATGGCAAAGTGGATCGCCGGGCTCTGCCGCAGCCGGCCTTTGGCGGTGGTGCCGGGCTTGAGGCTCCGCAGGGCGAGGTCGAAGCCATGCTGGCGCGGATCTGGGCCGAAGCACTGGGTGTCTCCGCCGTCGGGCGTCATGACAATTTCTTCGACCTGGGCGGGCATTCCTTGCTGCTCATGCGGGTGCATCGCCTCATCGGCGAGCGCCTTCCACGTGCGCCTTCACTGATCGAGCTGTTCAAGTTTCCCACTGTGGCCGCGCTCGCGCGCCACCTCGCCGGCGCCGCTCCCGCAGGGGCCGCCGCAGACGTCGTGCAGGCGGAGCGTGCGCAGCGTCAGCGTACGGCCCTGCTGCGGCATCGCAATTCCGTGGAGAGAGTGCGCTGATGGATAGGGAAATGGATCTGGCCGGCACGACCGGCTTGGAAGTAGCCATTGTCGGCATGGCGGGGCGGTTTCCCGGCGCTGGGGATGTCGACGCTTTCTGGCGCAACATCCGCGATGGCGTGGAGTCGGTGAGCACTTTCAGCGTAGAGGAGCTGCGCGAACGCGGTGTGCCGGCCAGCCTGCTGGATGATCCGGATTACGTCCGGGCCGGTGTGATGTTCGACGGCATGGATCGCTTCGACGCCGACTTTTTTGGCTACACCCCACGTGAAGCCGAACAGCTCGATCCGCAGCAGCGCGTCTTTCTAGAGTGTGCCTGGGAGGCCCTGGAGCATGCGGGTTATGCGCCGAGGTCGATGGCGGTGCCGGTCGGGGTGTTTGCCGGCGATGGCCCCAACCTCTACCTGCTGAAGCATCTCCTGCCGGCAATTGGTATCGGCAAGCTTCAGCACATCGCCGATCTCCTCGGGTTGATGAGCGGCAATTCCCCCGGTTCGCTATGTACCCGAGTGGCATATAAGCTCAACCTCAAGGGGCCGGCGGTGAATGTGCAAACCGCCTGCTCGACCTCCCTTACCGCGGTGCATCTGGCCTGCCGGGCGCTGCAAGCCTACGACTGCGACATGGCGCTGGCCGGTGGCGTGTGGCTGAACCTGCTACAGGAGGGCGGCTATCTCCATCAGGCCGGCGCCATCCTGTCACCGGACGGCCATTGCCGGGCCTTCGATGTCCGTGCTGCCGGCACCCTGATTGGCAGCGGCGCTGGCGTGGTGGCCCTGAAGCGGCTGAGTGATGCGCTGCGTGATGGCGACAGCATCCACGCGGTCATCAAGGGGAGCGCGGCCAATAACGATGGTGCAGCCAAAGTGGGCTTCACCGCGCCCAGCGTGGAGGGCCAGGCCGAGGTGATCCGCGCGGCGCAACTGCTCGCCGAGGTGACGCCGGAGAGCATTGCTTACGTAGAGGCGCACGGCACCGGTACCACGCTGGGAGACCCGATCGAGATCGCGGCGCTGAGCGAGGCATTCCGTTCCGGTTCCACCAGGAAAGGCTACTGCGCGGTCGGATCGGTGAAGACCAATATCGGTCATCTGGATGCGGCGGCAGGTGTGTCCGGGCTGATCAAGACGGCGTTGGCGCTGGAGAATGCTGTCCTGCCGCCCAGTCTGAACTTCGAAACGCCCAATCCGCAGATCGACTTCGCGGGCAGCCCTTTCTATGTGAACACCGAGACTCGCTCCTGGCCGCAAGGGCAGGGGCCGCGCAGGGCGGGGGTGAGCGCCTTCGGTATCGGCGGCACCAATATCCACGTGGTGCTGGAGGAGGCACCCGCCGGACCCTCGGTGGGCGAAGCACAAGGCTGGCAGATCCTCCCACTGTCGGCGCGTGACGAGACAGCACTGCGCCAGGTCCGCCAGCGTCTGGCGGAGCATCTGAGCAGCCATCCGGAATCGAAGCTGGCGGATGTCGCCCATACCTTACAGCTTGGTCGGCAGGCCTTCGCTACGCGTGCTGCCGTCGTGGCGAATCATCGCGGGATGGCGGTGGAGATGCTGACTGCCGGCGGCAGCGTAATGCAAGCCGCGGCAACCCCGGAAGTCGTCTTCCTCTTCCCCGGGGGTGGCACCCAACACGCTCGCATGGGCGAGGCGCTGTATCGGCGCGATGCCTTCTTCCGCGCCGAGATCGACCGCTGCTGCGAACTGCTGCGGCCGCAGCTGGGCAAGGATCTGCGCGAGTTGCTGTTCCCGCCCGTCGGCGCTGACGCCGGGGCCGACCGCGAGCTGTTCCGCATGGCGCTGGCGCAGCCGGCGCTGTTCGTCGTCGAGTACGCGCTGGCGCGCTGGTGGATGCATTGCGGCGTGCAGCCGGCGTTGATGCTGGGCCACAGCCTGGGCGAGTACGTGGCGGCCTGCCTCGCCGGCGTGTTTCGGCTGGAGGACGCGCTGTCCATCGTCGCCACCCGTGGCCGGCTGATGGAGACGCTGGAGGCCGGCGCGATGACGGCGGTGGCCCTGCCGGAGGCGGAACTGGCGTCGCTGCTGGGCGAGGGCTGCGACCTCGCTGCGGTGAATGGTGAATCGCTTTGCGTGCTGGCCGGCCCGGTGGTGGCGGTGGAGCGGGTGGAGGCGGCGCTGGCCGCCCGCCAGCAGCTGCCGAGGCGGCTGCATGTGGCCATCGCCTCCCATTCCAGCCTGGTCGAACCCATCGTCGCCGAGCTGGAGCGCGCGGTGGCGGCGGTGCCGCGGCAGGCGCCGCGCCTGCCCTTCGTTTCCAATGTGAGCGGGCGTTTGATCACCGCGGAAGAGGCGGTCGATCCAGCCTACTGGGGCCGCCATCTGCGCAGCACGGTGCGCTTCGCCGACGGGTTGGCGACGGTGTTCGCCACGCCGGGGCGGGTGTTGATGGAGGTCGGCCCCGGCGAGACGCTGGCCGGCCTGGCACGGCCGCATCCTGGCAGCCGTTCGGCGGCGGCCATCCTCGCCAGCCAGGCCCACCCGCAACAGCACGCCCGCAACGAACAGCAACTGGCCAACGCGGTGGCGACCTTGTGGTGCGCCGGCGTTGCGGTGGATTGGGCGGCGCTGCATGCGGAGAAGCGCCGGCGCGTGCCGCTGCCCACCTATCCTTTCCAGCGCCGCCGCTACTGGGTGGAGCCGCCGGAAGCCGGCAGCGCGGCCGCGGCCGGGCGCGCCTGGCAGTTCGCCGGCGTGGAGCCGGGGAGGCCGGAGGATGCCTTCTACCTGCCGGTGTGGAAGCGGGTGCCGCCGCTGGAGCACGATGAGGCCGCTACGGAGCTTGGCGGTTGCACACTAGTGCTGGCCCAGCGCGAGGAAGGTCTGGCGGCGGCGCTCGCCGCGCGCCTGCGGGAGCGTGGCCGGCAGGTGGTGTGGCTGACGCCCGGTGTAGAGCTGGCCCGCCGCGGCCCGGACCGTTACTCGATCAGGGTGGATGCCCGCGCCGACCATGAGGCGGCGCTGCGCCGGATCGAAGCCGAGCATGGCAAGGTGTCCGAGGTATTCCACCTGTGGAGCCTGGACGGTGAAGCCGCCGGGCAGCCGGATGCAGCGGCTGCGCTGGATCGCGGCTTCCATAGCCTGATGGCGCTGGCGCAGGCCTGGGAAAGCGTGGCGGGCACCCGCGAACTCGCGCTCACCGTGATGCTCGACGGCGCGGAGGATGTCACCGGGCTGGAGCCGCTGTGCCCCGAGAAGGCGACGGTGTTCGCGCTGTGCAAGGTCATCGGCCAGGAGTATCCGCACATCGCCTGCCGCGTCATCGACGTGGTGAAGCCTGTGGAGGCCCAGGCGCAGGGCCGGCTCGCCGACGGCATCCTCGCCGAAACCGCCATTCCCGCCAGCACGACGCCGGTGGCCTATCGCGGCCTGCAACGCTGGACCAAGTCCTACGAGCGCATGGCGGCCGGAGCAGGGCGACAGCGCCTGCGCGAGGGCGGTGTTTACCTGATTACCGGTGGCCTGGGCGGTGTCGGCCTGGCGCTCGCCCAGCATCTCGCCGCGAACTGGAAGGCCAGGCTGGTGCTGTTCGGCCGCACTCCCTTGCCGGCGCGGGCGGATTGGGAAGCGCTGGCGGTGGCACCGGAGCAGCCGGAGGGCTTGCGCCAGAAGCTGCAGCGGTTGCTGGCGCTGGAGGCCGCGGGCGGCGAGGTGCTGACGCTGGCGGCGGACGTCTCCGACCCGGCGCAGATGCAGGCCGCGGTGGCCGCCGCCCGCGCCCGCTTCGGCGCCCTCCACGGCATCGTCCATGCGGCTGGCAGCGCCGAAGCCGGCATGATCAAGGTGAAAACCCGGGACATCGCCGAGCGGGTGTTCGCGCCCAAGCTGCAGGGTACCCGGGCGCTGCTGGAGGCGGCGGGCGGCGAGGCGCTGGACTTCGTGCTGCTGTGCTCCTCCGTTTCCAGCATGGCCGGCGGCCTGGGCAAGGGCGACTACGCTGCCGCCAACGCCTACCTGGATGCGCTGGCGGCGCAGTTGCAGCGCAGCACGCCCTATCCGGTGTTCTCGGTGGACTGGGACGCCTGGCGCGACCTCGGCATGGCCGCCGGCATGGTGCTGCCGGATGGCATCGGCATGGACGGGCCGCAGGGCGCGCTGGCCTTCGAGGCTATCGTCAATGGTCCGGCGGTGGCGCAGATCGTGGTCTCCACCACCGATCTCGACACCCGGCTCGGCCCGCTGGACAGCGGCATGCTGGACGTCCTGGACATCGAGCTGCCCGCTGTTGCCGACAAGGGCGGCGAACACCCGCGCCCGCCGCTGTCGGTACCCTACGCGGCGCCGGAAGGCGAGCTGGAGACGCGGCTGGCCGCGCTGTGGGCCGGCATGCTGGGCATCGCGCCCATCGGCATCGACGACAACCTGTTCGAACTCGGCGGCGATTCCCTGCTGGCCATCCAGATCCTCGCCCGCGTGCGCAAGGCCTACGGCGTGGAGCTGCATCCGGCGACCTTCTTCAAGGCGCCCACCATCGGCGATCTCGCCATCCTGGTCGAAACCCGACTGATCGAAGAAATCGAGAAGGGCGAGCCGGCCATCGCGGCCGAGACGCCCGCATCCGCAACAGTCTGAGAACCCCGCCATGTCCAACCTCCAAGACCTGTCCCAACGCCGTGCCCGTCTTTCCCCCGAACAGCGCGCCCGGTTGAACGAGTTGCTGCGCGGCGCGGATGCCGCCGGCAGTGCCGAGGTCGATGCGACCATCGCCCCGCGCGCCGCGGGCGAGCCGGCTCCCTTGTCTTTCGCCCAACTGCGGCAGTGGTTCCTGTGGAAGCTGGAGCCGGAGAGCACCGCTTACCACGTCGGCGGCGGCCTGAAGTTCGTTGGCGCGCTGGATGTGGAGGCGCTGCGCGCCGGTGTGAGCACCGTTGTGGACAGGCATGAAGCGCTGCGCACGGTGTTCGAGGAGGATGGCGAGGGTGGGGCGACGCAGCGTGTGCTGCCTGCTGCCGGCTTCGAACTGCGCACGCTGGAGCTGCATGGGCTGCCGTACACCGAGCGGGCGGCACGGCTCGCGGAGGAACGGGCCGCCATCACCGGCACGCCCTTCGATCTCACTCGCGGTCCGCTGCTGCGCATGAGCCTGCTGCGGACCGGCGAGCGCGAATGGCAGTTGCTGGTGGTGATGCACCACATCGTCTCCGATGGCTGGTCGGTGCAGGTCGTGCTGGACGAACTGGCTGCGCTGTACCGGGCGCAGGTACAGGGAACGCCGCAGGCCTTGCCCGGCCTGCCCCTGCACTATGCCGACTACGCCGCCTGGCAACGGCGCTGGCTGGCGGCGGGCGAGGGCGAACGCCAGCTCTTCTGGTGGAAAGCGCAACTGGGCGAGGACCAGCCGGCCCTGGCGCTGGCCACCGACCACCCGCGCCGCGCCGATGGCAGCTACATCGCCGCGCACCACCTGCTGAGCCTGCCCGGCGCCCTGGTGGACAAGCTGCGGAGCCAGGCGAGGGAGGAGGGCGCCACCCTGTTCATGCTGCTGCTCGCCGCCTTCCAGGGCCTGCTCCATCGCTACACCGGGCAGGAGGATGTACGGGTCGGCGTTCCCATCGCCAACCGCAACCGGGCGGAAACCGCCGGCATCGTCGGCTTCTTCGTGAACACACAGGTGCTGCGTGCGCGGATCGCGCCGCGAACCCGTCTGGATGCGCTGCTCGCCCAGGTCCGCGACGCCGCGCTGGGCGCGCAGGCGCACCAGGATCTGCCCTTCGAGCGCCTGGTGGAAGCCCTGCAACCGGAGCGCAGCCTCAGCACCAATCCGCTGTTCCAGGTGATGTTCAACCATTTGCGCCGCGACCACCGCGCGCTGGCCGGCTGGCCCGGCGTCGAGGTCGAGCGCCTGGACTTCGACGAACAGGCCGCCCAGTTCGAACTGACCCTGCAGACCTGCGAATACGAGGACGGGCGGGTCGATGCGAATTTCATCTACGCCGGGGAATTGTTCGAGACGGCGACGGTGGAGCGCATGGCCGGGCACTACCTGGCGCTGCTGCGGGCCTTCGCGGAGCAGCGCGAGCTCAGCCTGGATGAGGTGCAGTTGCTGGGCGGCGAGGAGCTGGCGCAGTTGCGGGTGTGGGGCGAGAACCCCGGGCGCTTTGATGATGCTCGTCCGATCCATGAGCTCATCGAAGCGCAGGCGGCTGCAAGTCCGGACGCGGTCGCGGTGATCTTCGGCGGGGAGAAGCTGAGCTACGGCAAACTGAACCGGCGAGCCAACCAGCTTGCACACCACCTGATCGGGCTGGGTGTGGGTCCGGAAGTGAAGGTGGGGATTGCGATAGATCGCTCCTTGGAAATGGTGGTGGGCCTGCTGGCGATCCTGAAGGCGGGCGGAGCGTACGTGCCGCTGGACCCGGCCTACCCGGCGGATCGGCTGAGCTACATGATGGAAGACAGCGGGATAGTGCTGCTGCTCACCTGCAGCGATGTCCGGGAGCACATCCCGGCGGGGCCGGGCGTGGCGATCCTGGAACTGGACCTGCTGGACTTCGGCGGCGGCTGCGAAAGCCCGCCCGAGGTGGCGGTCCGTGGTGGGAATCTGGCCTACCTGATCTATACATCGGGCTCTACCGGTCGCCCCAAGGGGGTGATGGTCCGTCATTCCTCATTGAGCAACTTCATATGCGCAATGGCAGGCGCACCCGGGGTGACGGCGGAGGATGTTCTCCTGGCCCTCACCTCGCTTTCGTTTGACATTGCCGCCCTGGAGCTTTTCCTGCCCCTGGTCCAGGGCGCGCGTATCGTCCTTGCCCCCAGAGACGCGGTGCACGACGGAGCGGCACTGGCGCAGCTCGTGGCCGAGCATGGTGTGACGGTGCTGCAGGCCACGCCTTCGGGATGGCGGGCTCTCATGGAGGGGAATTGGCCTCTTGCCCCTGGAAGGTCGCTGAAGGGGCTGTGCGGTGGCGAGGCGCTCCACCCCGATCTTGCCTGCTCGCTCATTGGCGGCGGGGTAGCGCTCTGGAATATGTACGGGCCGACTGAAACCACCATCTGGTCGGCGGCCAGGCCCACCCAGGGAAGTCCGGCGATCGGCGGGGCGATCGCTGCGACGCAATTGCGGGTGCTGGACCAGGGATTGAGTCCTGTGCCGATAGGCGTGCCTGGCGAGCTGTACCTGGGCGGAGCGGGCCTGGCGCGCGGCTACCTGAACCGTCCCGGCCTGAGCGCGGAACGCTTCATCGCCGACCCCTATGACGAAGCCGGTGGCCGGCTGTACCGCACCGGCGACCTGGTGCGCTGGAACGCGGAAGGCGAACTGGAGTATCTGGGCCGGATAGACCACCAGGTCAAGATCCGCGGCTTCCGCATCGAACTGGGCGAAGTGGAAGCGCAACTGCTGGCCCAGCCGGAGGTGCGGGAAGCTGTGGTGGTGGCGGCCGAAGGCCCGAGCGGGGCGCGGCTGTTGGGCTACGTGGCGCTGAAGCCGGAGGCGAGGTGCGAGAGCGGGCAGCTGCGGTCGCGTCTGGCGGCTTCGCTGCCGGAGTACATGGTGCCCGCCATGCTGATATTGCTGGAGCGCCTGCCGCTGAATGCCAACGGCAAAGTCGACCGCAAGGCTCTGCCTAAGCCTGAACTGGCCGGCGCGCAAGGCTACGAAGCACCGCAGGGCGAGGTGGAGCAGGCCTTGGCCTCGATTTGGGCGGAGTTGCTGGGTACCGAGAGGATTGGCCGCCAGGACGGCTTTTTCGAACTGGGTGGTGACTCCATCCTGAGCCTGAAGCTGGTTGCCCGTTTGCACAGGGCAGGGTTCCGCGCCAGCCCGCGCCAAGTCTTCGAGCACCAACGGCTGGAGAGCCTTGCGCGTACGCTGGTGGCAGCAACTGAAGCCGGCAGCGGGATGGAGGGCTCGATACCCGTGCTGGACCCGGCTGCCCGCATGGAAGGGCTGGCCCTGTCCTACGCGCAACGTCGGCAATGGTTCCTGTGGGAACTGGACCGTGCCAGCACGGCGTACCACATCTCCGGGGGCCTGCGGCTCAAGGGCGAGGTGAACCTGGATGCGCTGCAAGGAAGCTTCGCGG
>Ga0209699_100205_pt1 | contig 55437 bp, 56 predicted proteins | sample SynthPrep_1_END__FD_187204 | JGI IMG/M metagenome (GOLD analysis project Ga0209699, IMG submission 187204) | Synthetic microbial communities from Ohio, USA - SynthPrep_1_END_DS7_MetaG (SPAdes) (version 2) | ecosystem: Engineered > Bioreactor > Aerobic > Activated sludge | place: USA: Ohio...
CGAGCAGCTTGGCTGCTTTCTTCGCGTCTTCGTAGAAAATCTCGTAGAAGTCACCCATGCGATAGAACATCAACTGATCCGGGTGCTGGTTCTTCAGCTTCCAGTACTGCTGCATCATCGGGGTGTGTGATGAAAGGTCAATTTTAGTCATTAAAATCAATCGCTTATAATTCGTTTGTCTGACTGCTGGGGCAGATTTGGGGTAATCTCGCCGCGACGTGCTTGCCCCACCCGATGTGCTCCAGCTCCCTCAGGGACGCTGAAGCTCTCCACTGGGCATTGACCTTTTCGCGCTTCGAATAGCGCTCTCCGCTCAACGGATCGGGGCTGATGCTCCTGTTGAGCACTCCAGGCGCTTGGCGTGGTTTCGAAACTGGGGTTAGTTCGCCTAGTCGTATTGGCACGAGACTATCCTTGAGGGTCACTGTGTCACGTCATGGTCATCGAGCGACCATTGTCCGGTCTTCAGCATGAACAGCTCGAAAAGACCGGGTGGCATCGTGCGGTCGCCCGCCTCCCATTGCTGCCAGGCGCGCAGCGAGGCCTGAACCGCCTGAGCCGCTTTCGTCTGGGTTAGCCCAGCTGTGACGCGAGCTTTCCGGATGGCGGCCGGCGTGGGGCTTTGTGACTTCAGTGGGGAGTTCATAGAGTGCCGGTTATCCAAGCGCTGCAACAGCGCAGGCCATAAGAATGCGGCCGAATTATATGCTCAACGCGCGTACTGGCTAGGCTAATCGTCAGTGAAACCATGTGGGGTTTACGCTGCAAGAGGGCCCCGTGGATCCATGACGGAATCACAGCACTTTCTCTTCAGCGTCTCAAAAGTAGTTGATGCGGTCGCCGATGCAATGCTTCTCGGCGACCTGAGTGGTGGCATCGGATCGCTAACTATCTTCGCTGGAAGGAAGCGCGAGGACGCAGCTCGCAGAAGTTCAAGCTGCCAGCTTCTCAGGAGTATTCCTAGCCATGCTCAGCATGCCTTCCCATATACGCTCCAACTCCCTGGGGGACTCCGAGTCAATCCAGCGAGCGTACACCTTCACAAGCATGGAGTAGTCGCTGTGGCCCATCTGGTTGGCGATGAACGCCAAGTTTCCACGTGCAGTCAGGTTCCAGCAGGCATAGGTGTGCCGGGTTTGGTAGGGCGGGCGTGGCCGGATGCCTGATCGCCGGATCAGGTTGGCCCACTTGCTGTTCCAGGCGCTTGGTACGAAATAATCGTTCACGTCCTTTTTGCGTGCCTGGGTTTTCGGTGATAGCAGAACCCGCACTCGGTCGGTGCGGGATTCGTGACGGTTGAGCCAGACCCGCAGCTCTGCCGCATTGCGTTGTTCGGCATCGGCGACGAGGATCTTCAGGGCCTCGCGCGCCGGTGGATACAACAGCACGGTGCGATCCTTCTTGGTCTTGGGCACCTTGAATGTGGCCGATTGCGTAATCGAACGCCGCACTTTGATCTTGCTGAAATCTGGAGCCACATCTTCAACGGCCAATGCAAGCAACTCGCCAGGCCGTAGGCCGGTGTAGACGGCGAGCGTGACGGCCGCCTTGTCGATCGGGTGCAGACAACCTTTCTCGATGAGGGCATTGAACTCTTCGAGAGTGAGCGGATCGGGCTCCTTGTTGCTCTTGGTAAAGCGGGTGCAATGTTTGCCGAGTTCGCCGCAGTAGCCGTTGTTCTCGCACCAGTAGAGGAAACCGGCAAAAGTGGCGAGGTAGTGGTTGACCGTCGAAACCGCGCGCGTGGCGATCAGGTCCACTCTTAGCTTTTGTATGTCCTCGGGCAGTAGGGTGTTGACTTGGCGGTTGCGGCCGATGAGCTCTAGGCAAGTATTCAGCGCAATCTCGTACCGCGACTCTGTCTCCGGCGTGAGATCCACTGCCTTGAGCGGTTTGTAGCGATCACAGAGATCGTCCAAGCGCTTGCCGGCAACGGCAAGCGTCTCTGCCGGACGGGAATGCGGGAAGAAATCGGCTTCGTTGTAGTTACCAGATCTCAGTGCGAACAGGGCTGCGCTGCGCAAGCCTGCCGCGTGCTTGAGGTTGGCCTTCGTTGGTTCGATGCCCAGGGTGTGCCGATGTCGGACGCCCTTGTACATGAAATAGACGCGGATCGAGTTTCCGTGGATTTCGATGCCCGTATAACCCGTCTTCCTGCTTTCTTTGCCCGCCATAGTCAGTCCTCCGTATTCCTCCTGATTTGGCCCGCGTAGCATGTCGCGGCCTGATCGAGTGACAGGGTGCGAAGGGAGTCGGTGCCTGCGGGATAATGTGGACTATAATGCGCTCAATGAGCGTATTTCAAGGGCGGGCGAGTACCAGCGGAAGGGCAGATTTGCTTCAGCGGGCATCAGTGTGAAGTTGGATAGCGCTCGCTTTCTACCCAGCGTTCGAATTCAACAAGGTTTACGAACACGCGGCCATCCGGGGCCTTGCGCCAGATGCGCCCCTGTACCCAAATCCCATTCTTGACCTTGTGGCGGACGGCATTCTCGGAATAGCCGGTGACTTCGGCAAATCGCTTGACTAGGACCCATCGGCAAGAGCTGTTCATGACTTTCTCCATGTACGACCTTGTTGGACGTTCGACATGTAGAAATTCTCTTTGTGGCTTCGCGGCCGGAGAACTCGCCTGGGCGTGGATAGGCGTAGGTGGGTATGAAGATGAGGGCGCTTTCTGAAGGGAATCGGCGCCGTAAGGATACGGCGCCTTTAGTTCGGTAGGCTGTTACTGCAGCCAGCTTTCGACGACGTCGGCGCCGAACTCTTCTTTCCAAGCTTTCAAGACTTTGTGATTGCCACCTTTGGTTTCAACAACCTCGCCGGTCTTGGGGTTCTTGTAGCATTTTACTTGGCGAGGACGGCGCGCCCCGGAATCCTGTTTGCTGAGCTTGCCGACTTTGGTTTGCGGATCAAGGATGGCGATGATGTCGCGCAGGCCTTTGTCGTATTTGGACATCAGGGCGCGGAGCTTTTCCTCAAACTCCATTTCCTTTTTCAGGCCATCGTCTTTCTTGAGAGCTTCCAACTCTGCCAGTTGAGCGGCCAATTGCTGTTCAAGGGCGCGAAATTCGGCAAGCTTCGACATTGTGTGTGTTTCCTTTTATGTGGCTGGTCTAAGTATTAGTTATAACCCGATTCCGCGTTTGTTGCAGGGGATGTAAAGAGCGTTCGACTCATAACTGTTTCTGGTGAGCTTTTTCCGTATCTGGTCTACGCATTAAGCCGAATTTGGATCTCTGTGCACTCTTGCATTAGGTCATCAAATGTTCGTGCGTTTCCAATCATCACGCCGTCGTCGAGCATCATCGCATAATCTTGCTCCAGCGCTTCTCGAGCTGCGCCATCAGGGACGATTTGGATGTGCCCTCTTGCAGCAGCATGGTAATCAACTACGGTGCCGTCTATAGACTTTTCTTGGAAGAACCAACTTTTGTGATTCGCAACCATATCGGCGACCTGTCGATCAGCAGCGATCATGTCGAAGTATTCGGTGCGTGCTATTGCGGCAAGATCGTGCCAGTGCCTGGCGAATCGTTCGCTTCTGATCTGCTGTTGTGCGCAGTAGACATGAGTGGCGGTGGCTTTCTCCCAGAATGTTCGGGCGATATCCATGACAATGGGATCTGCTTCGGGGAAAGTCACCCCCTCAACTGCGCCGGCCATGTCGCACAGCACATGCTGAGGTGCGTGGGGTTCGCCAGTGGAGCGGGCTCCGAACTCTAAAGTGACTACGGGAGGGATATAACCGGTTCCGCTGGCCATTGCAGGGTAGCGGAGGAAAAGCTTCTCGCCCGTGACCTCCAACTCAGCATCCAGTTGCTCCTGTTCGAGCGTGGATTGCAGGACGGGGTGGATTGTCTGTTGGATCCAACCCGGTAAGCGCTCACGAACCTTGCTGCTCCAGCGCCGTGCTTCGCTCCTAGAGGAGGGAAGATCCGAGTGCCCTGTGAACTCGGGGATCAGCTCACGGATGTCGTACGTCAGGTCGATGTCTTCCGAAAACCTGTCAATGACTTTGTACGCCTTCGACAACGAGGTGCCACCCTTGAAGGTCAAGCTCTGTCCGATATTTGCTGAGAACAATGCCCGCAGCGTCCAGACTACCCACAAGTCCTTTTCCAGCAGGTGAGCAGGACGCCCAGTTTGGGCCGCGGCGAACTGAAGTGCTTCAAGCTGATCCTGTTTCGAAAGATCGAAGAACTGTTCAGGCATGCGCGTTCTCTCGACCGATGGCCTGCGCCATCCAGGTAGGCAGGATGGTGCGGCTCGCGAGCAGCGAGTTCCATTCTGACTCCGGGAGCGTGCCATGAAGCTTGCCTACCGCCTCGCTGACGTGTGTCTGGCCGATCCAGGCAAGGGCGCGGACTGCTTCACCAGCCAGAGTTGACCCGAGCGCGAGCATCCAGCGAGGAGCGTGTTGCACGAGCACTTCAGTCTTGCCGAACTTCATCGTGCGGGATCGTCCTGTGGTCAGGAACGCTTCCTTGATGGGGACCTGCTGGGTGAGTCCGAGGGCGTTGGCGGCTCGCGCCCCATGCGGCACCAGAGTTTCACCACGTTGTTCTGCGATTGCCCGGATCACTTTATCCGGAGCAGGCGGGCGCGTGCCGAAACGACTGGTGACAGGAGCGGCATAGGTGCCGCGAGCCACACGTACCAGCTTCCCGGCCTTGGCCAGGCGAGATAAGGCTTGGTCTACTGCCGCACGGCTGCCCAGGTGAACGAAATTCTTGGGCGCAAGCACACCGCCTTCAGGGAGCTGCCGGCTTTGTTCAAGAATTGTCTCGGGTAGGGTCTTCACGACGGTTGCCTCAACAGGTGTCTCAACTAATATGTCAGAAGTATATATTTATTTCTGACATTGCGACAATTAATCACCTCCCTTCGCTCCGGCGTCAGCCCTCTTGAACACCCGATCCCTCGCCATGAATGCCTCCAGCATGTGCGGAATGAGGGTCAGGGCGTCGACTTTTTCGCCATAGGTTTGCGAGTGCAGCGCCGCGTAGCGCTCAAGATCGGCCTTCAGGCTGGCCGGACAGGTGAAGGTCAGCTTCAGGTTCTCGGTTTTCGGCAGTGGGCCGAGACGCAGTTTGGTCGTGCTCATTGCGGGCTCCTCTGTTGAGTGGAGAAAGGTTGATAGGGGCGCAGTACCAGGTCGCGGTTGACGATCACGCGCAGGGGCAGCCCAGGGCGCTGGGTCAGCGTGGGCTGGATATCGAGGTTGCGGCGGGTGATCTCCTGGCCGACCTGATTCACCGTGTCCTGCAGGCTGTCGCGTCCGGCGATGATGACGCGGTCGCCGTCGGTGCGACTGGTCGGTGCCGCCAGCTCGGCACCGATGCCCAGCAGGCTGGTCATGGCCGCGCCGGCGACGATCCGATCCCAATGCCAGTCGACGCCATCCTCGAGGCCGGCATAGCCGGCGGCGTCGGTACCGACCAGGTTGTCGAGCTGGAAAGACGAGGTGTCCGGCATGATCACCCGCTGCCACACCACCTGCACGCGGCTCTGCCCGTAGTTCACCTGGCTGTTGTAGCGACCCAGCAGGCGGGCGCCTTGGGGGATAAGCACGTGCTCACCGGTGGCGCTGTCGTAGACCGGCTCGGTCACCGTGGCGATCACGTCGCCGGGTAGATCCGACTTGATGCCGGTGACCAGAGCCGCCGCGATGACGGTGCCGGCCATTACTTGGTAAGGCGACTCAGGCATCTGCAGCAATCCGGAATTACGGATTTGTGCATTTACGGATTTACTGAGAAACGCTTCGTTCCGTTCCTGCTGCGTTGGTGCTCCTGCAGTTGCGGCTACCGCGCCTGACGAGGCCATACCCAGGATCATGGGATCGGGCTGGGCACTCCCAGTGGATGCAACGTTCGATTTCCTCGCGCTGCTGGTCTGGAAAAACACCGAGGACTGCGCTGCTTCCTCGGCTTCCTTGAGCAGGGCCAGGCGCTCCACTTCGGCGGCATCTGGCCCATGTCCATAACCCTGCGCCTGCTGCTCCGCCCTGAGGATTGGCCCGCCCAGATCGCCGGGCAGCGGTGGGCCCAGTTGCGGTATCTCGGGAGCAGGTGGTGGCGGCAGTTGCGAGTAGTCTGCCGGCAACTGTTCCAGCCCCTCGGAGCGTGCCACGCGGTCGACGTTGTATAGCTCGTTCGGGTCGGCGTCCTGGCGGCGCTGCTGAGGCTGCAGCGACCACAGCATGGCTCCGAGTACCGCAGCCGATAGGCCGCCGACCACTACCGCCAGCATGCGCGGATTGAGTCGGGTGACCGGACGCGGCTTGGCTCGCAGCTCCAGCGACTCCGGCGCTTCCTTGGGCGGTAGCGAGATTGCGGCGGTTTGTTTGTCGTCCTTGGCCGTCATGCTCAGGGCCTCCGTGCCACGCCATCGGTGCGCTCGATCCGCACCACGTCACCCTTGTCGGCGCCCAGGCGCAGCTCGGCTGCGCCGAACAGACGGTCGACGATGTAGTAGGGCGAGCGAAAACGATAGTTGACCAGCTGTCCGTCACCTTCGGGGCCAATTACGAACAGCGGTGGCAGCTCGCCTTGGGCGATACCGGCGGGGAACTGGATATACACCTTTCGGCCGTCGTCGAAGGCACGCAGCGGCTTCCAGGGCGGATTGCTGCCGCTGATCGCATAGCGAAAGCGCAGCTGCTCCAGCGCCAGGCCGGTATCCACCGGCGCCGCGGCCTGGGCGGCGCCGGCGCGACGTTGCAGGGCGAGCATGCGGTCCTGGGGGTAGTCCCAGGACACCGACGCCATCCAGGCCTGCTCGGTGGAAGTCAGCTCGATCAGGTAGGTGCGGCGCGTGGTGGTGATCACCAGGTTGGTCTTGAGATCGACCCGCGTCGGCTTGATCAGCACACTGGTGCGCAACTCGTCATCGCTGCCGCTGGTGGTGTCACCGATGATCCAGCGCACGGTGTCGCCGGCGGCCACGGTGACCAGTTCCTCGCCGCGCTGCAGGTTGATCGCCGTGACCCGACCAGGGCTGGTATACACCTGATACAGCGCGCCATCGGAGTAGGGCCAGACTTGGATGGCGTTGATATAGCCTTCCCGGCTCGGTGGCACCCGAGCGTCGCGATTGGCGCGCGAGACCCGCACGCGCTCATCGGCCGACTCCTTGGCCCGCTTGCTGGGTTGAGTTTCCGGCAGTGGCTTGAGCTGCGCCGGCAGGGCCAGGGGCTTGGGCACTTCCACCACTTCGATCGGTTTGGGCGGCTCCGGCAGACGCTGCGCCTCGACCGGTTCGTCCAGGGCGATCACTGGTGGTTCTTGGCTGGCGCAGCCGGCCAGCATGCTCAGCAGCAAAGGGCAGATGCAGAGGTTCAGGGCGGTTTTCATGGTTTCTTGGCTCCTTCCGTAGTGTCCAGCTCACGGCTCCAGGACAGGCCGTTGACGTAGATGCCGAGCGGGTTGCGGCGAAGTTTTTCCTCGGTGCGTGGAGGTTGCAGTACCAGCGAGATCACCGCGGTCCAGCGCTCCAGGCCGGCGGCTGAACCATTCACGAAACGGCGTTCGATCCAGCGCACCTGGAACGAGCTGTCGCTGGCACGCACCACGCTGGTGACCTCGACCGATACCGACTCCTTGCCGACCCGGGTGAAGGGATCGTTGGCGCGGGCATAGTCATTGAGGGTGGCCGCGCCGCGGTCGGTGGTGGAGTGATAGGCCTCCAGCCAGTTCTGCCGCACCACCACCGGATCGATCGAGAGCGAGCGCACCTGCTCGATAAAGCGCGCCAGGTGGTGGGCGATTTGCGCATCCTGGGGCTGGTAGGAACTGGCGGCTTCGCCGACGGCGCGCACTTGGCCGAGGTTGTCGACCTCCACCACATAGGGCGTCACCGTCGACTGCGCCGAACGCCAGACCAGGCCACCAGCCATCAGCAGCGCCAGGCCCAGGCAACCGAAGGCCATCAGCCGCCAGTTGCGTGCCTGCGCGAGGCTGCTGCCCATGCGCAGATCCCAGGCCTGTGCCGCGGCCTGGTAAGGGGTTACAGGTTGTGGGGTGTCGCTGTAGCGCACCCGTGGACGCCTGAATCGCATCCTCGTCCTCCTTTACGAATTAGATGGGTCGCGGATCTGCGGCCCAGGTGATGAGCCGCCGCCATCGCCGCCGCGCAGGGTGTGGGCGACTGTGCTGGTGGCTTGCGAGAGTTGCTGCCTGCGCTGCAGGCGCCTAGCCCAATCAGGCGGCTTGGCGGTGGCCGCCGATGAGCCAGCGGCGGCGGACGTTCCAGCAGCCGCAGTACCGCCGGCTGCAGTTCCAGAAGACACACCAGCCAAAGAGCGGGCTCCACCCATGGCCAGGCGCGCTGCACCGGGTGCCATACGCGCGCCGGCCAATACCGCGCCGCCGACACCTGTTGCTACTGCAGCAGCACCCGCTGCCATACCCGCCGCGCCCAGCGCTGTACCGGCTGCTGCACCAGCACCCAATTGTGGTGCGCCGGAGACCAGGCCGGTGGCAATGCCCGGCCCGAAAATGCCCAGACCGAGCAAGGCCAGCGAGGCGAGCATGACCACCAACGCATGATCGATGGAGGGCTCGTCCGGCACGGACTGGAACTCGGCGAACAGCCCGCTGCCAATGCCGACGATTACCGCCAGCACCAGCACCTTGATGCCGGACGCCACCACGTTGCCCAGCACCTTCTCGGCGAGAAAGGCGGTCTTGTTCCACAGCGCGAAGGGCACCAGCACGAAGCCGGCGAGGGTGGTCAGCTTGAACTCGACCAAGGTGACGAACAGCTGGATGGCCAGAAAGAAGAAGCTGACGATCACCACCAGCCAGGCCAGAAACAGCACCAGGATGGTATGCAGGTTGCCGAAGACTTCGGGAAATCCGCTGAGGTTGCTGATCTGCTCAAGCAGCGGACCTCCGGCATCAACCCCAATGGCGGCCAGCCGCCCCGGCTGCAGAAACTCCGCATGACTCAATGCAGAGCCCGAAGCCAGCAGGCCCAATCCGGCGAAGGAGTTGAAGACGATCTTGGCCAGCACGTTGAAGTTGCCGATGATGAAGGCGAAGGCGCCGACATAGAGGATCTTGCGGATCAGCTTGGCGCTGACGTCCTCCCCGCCCATGGCCCAGAACAGCCCGGCCAGGGTCATGTCGATCACCACCAGGGTCATGGTGAGAAAGGCCACCTCGCCGCCGAGCAAACCGAAGCCGGTGTCGATGTACAGCCCGAACACCTCGAGGAAACGGTCGATGACGCTGACGTCGTTCATTGCACGTCCTCGTCGAAGCTCGGGGGGATCGCGGGCAAGTCGGTAGGCCGGAGAAACTCGCCGGGGCGGGCGCAGCCGGAGTAGAAGCGCTCAGCCACATCGTCTTGCCGTGCCACGACGCCATCGTCGCCCTGCCCACAAGCGGCCAGCGCGAGCAGCGGCAGCAGTACCAGGATTTTCATGTGGGGCCTCCCTACCGATAGAACTGCACGGGGTAGGGGGTATAGGGCGTGCCGCTGCCCATAAAGCGCCGCCGCCGTTCGCGCGCCTCTTCGGCCGCAGCAACCTGGCGGGCCAGCTCCAGGGCGATGGCGCGGTTCTGGGTGATCTGCAGCTGTTGCGCCTGGATCGACTGCTTGGCCTGCAGGGCCAGCAACTGGTTGGTGGCTTGTGCGGCCTGCAATGCGCCACCCGCGGACTGGCTCTGCTGCACCAGCGCGGCCAAGGCACTTTCATCCTCGGCCAGGTTCTGCGTCACCTGCGCCTGCACGCGCAGGGCGGTATGCAGCCCGTCGAGACCCCGCTGCCAGCGCTCGCGCGCCTCCTCGGCCAGGCGCTGGCTGCTGACGTCGCCGGTGTACTCGGCCGGATAGAGACGGGCGAACTCCCGATCCAGGCGCTGCACCTCGTAGGCCAGTCCCCGCGCCTCGGCCAGCAGCCGCTCGGTAGTGGCCAGGCTCATGCGCAGGCGGTTGAGCACGTTGTAATCCAGGCGCTCCAGATGACGGCCCTGGTTCAGCAGCATCTGGGTTTCGTTCTGCAGTTGGCGAACCTGGTTGTTGACCATCTCCAGGGTGCGCACCGCGGTCAGGGTGTTCTGCGCCAGGTTGGTCGGATCGATCACAGTGAGGGCGCTGGCCGGCTCCACGGCCAGCAGACCAAGCACCAGCAGCGTGGCGCAGGGGAAATGGTGGACAGGGGATCTCATGGCAGGCACTCCTTGGGTGGCGAGGGATAAGTGGTGAGCAGGTCGGCGGCCCAGCCCAGTCCGCGATGGCGCAACCAGACAGGGGCGAAGTCGGCGGGCCCGGACGACTGCAGGATTCGGTCGATCTCGCGCTGCTCGGCCGGGCTGGCCGAGGCAGCGAAGGCCAGCGCGACGGGCCCCAGGCCGAGATCGAACAGGCGGTTGCCCAGTCGCGACTGGTAGTAGTAATCACGCTTGGGCGTGGCCTGGGCGATGATCTCGATCTGCCGGTCGCTGAGGCCAAAGTCCTGGTAGATGCCGCGGATCTGCGGCTCGCCCGCTTGCGGGTTGGGCAGGAAGATGCGGCTGGCGCAGCTCTCGATGATCGCCGCGGCGATGCTGGAATCCTTGATGTCGGCCAGCGACTGGGTGGCGAAGATGACGCTGACGTTCTTCTTGCGCAGGGTCTTGAGCCACTGGCGGATGCGTGTGGCGAACAGCGGCTCGTCGAGAAACAGCCAGGCCTCGTCGAGGATCAGTAGCGTCGGCGCGCCGTCGAAGCGCTCCTCGAAGCGGGCGAACAGGTAGCTCAGCACGGCGGCCACCGCCGCCTTGCTGTGCATCAGTTCCTCCATCTCGAAGCACTGCACGTCGGCGCTGCCCAGACGATCCCGGTCGGCATCCAGCAACGCGCCATGCGCGCCGCCCAGCACGTAGGGCTGCAGCGCCTGGCGCAGGGCGTTGTCCTGCAGCAGCACTGAAAAACCGGTCAACGTGCGCTGCGCCTCGGGCGCACCGGCCAGGCTGTCCAGCGCCGTCCACAGCGCGGCCTTCTGCTCGGGGCCGACGGCCACGCCTTCCTGTAGCAGGCGAGCCTCCAGCCACTCGGCGGTCCAGGTTCGGTAGCCAGGCTGGTCGATGCGCGCGAGGGGCTGGAAGGCCAGGTCGCCATCGCCGCCGAGGTCATAGTGCTCGCCACCCAGGCCCAGCACCGTCGCGCGCAGCGAACGCCCCATATCGAACAGAAAAAGGCGCGAGCCCGGGTAGCGTCGAAACTGCAGAGCCAGGGTCGCCAGCAACACCGACTTGCCCATGCCCGTGGGGCCAGCCACCAGTGTGTGGCCGACATCGCCAACGTGGCTGACCAGACGAAACGGCGTCGCGCCATCGGTGCGGGTGATCACCAATGGCGGGCCATCCAGATGGTCGTTGCGCGCCGGACCGGCCCAGACAGCCGAGACCGGCATCAGGTGCGCCAGGTTGAGCGTGGAGATCAACGGTTGGCGGACGTTGGCGTAGACGTTGCCGGGGATCGACGACAGCCAGGCCTCCACCGCGTTGAGGCCCTCGGCAATGGTGACGAAGCCACGGCCCTGGATCACCCGCTCAACCCGGCGCAGATTCTCGTCGGCGACCTGGGCGTCGGCATCGCTCACCGTCACGGTGGCCGTCACGTAGCCGAAGGCGACCTGATCGGCGCCGAGTTCCTGCAACGCCGCGTCGGCGTCGCTGGCCTTGTTCGCGGCGTCGCTGTCGAGCATCGGGCTTTCCTGCTGGAAGATCGCTTCGCGCAGCAGCGCCAGGACGCCCTTGCGCTTGGCGAACCATTGCCGGCGCAGGCGCACCAGTTCCTTCTCGGCCTCGTCCTTGTCCAGGCAGATGAAACGGGTCGACCAGCGATAGGCGAAGCCCAGGCGGTTGAGGTCATCCAGCACGCCGGGCCAGGTCGAGGTTGGGAAACCGCGTACCGACAGTACGCGCAGGTGCTGCTCGCCGAGACGCGGCGCCAGGCCAGTGGTCAGGGGGCTGTCGGCCAGCAGGGTATCGAGGTGGAAGGGCATCTCGGGTACAGCCAGCCGCTGGCGGTGGGTCGAAACCGTGGCGTGCAGATAGGTCAGCGTCTGGCTGTCGTCGAGCCAGGCGAGCTCCGGCATTACCCCGTCCAGCAGATCGAAGAAACGATCCGTCTCGGCGACAAAGGCGGCCAGCCGTTCGCGCCAGTCGACGCCGCGCTGCGGCCGGTGCTCGTAGAGCAGGCCGGCGGCGCGCGAGCGCGACTCCTCCGGCGGCAGGTAGAGCAGCGTCAGGTGGTAGGTACTCTCGAAGTGGCTGCCCTGGGCCTCGAAGGCGGCGCGGCGTTCCTCGTCCACCAGCCAGGACAGCGGCTCTGGAAAGTCGCTGTCGGGGTAATCCGCCGCCGCCAGACGCTTGGCCTCGACAAACAGCGCCCAGCCCGATCCGAGGCGACGCAGGGCATTGTTCAGGCGCGCCGAGGTGGCCACCAGCTCGCCCTGGGTGGCGCTGTCCAGGTCCGGCCCGCGAAAGCGCAGGCTGCGCTGGAACGAGCCGTCCTTGTTCAACACGACGCCGGGGGCGACCAGGCCGGCCCAGGGCAGCCAGTCGGCGAGCTGGGCGGGGCGGCGCTGGTATTCGGTGAGGTTCAGCATGGCGGCCTCCTCACACATCCAGCAGCGACGGCTGCTTGATGTGGCGGGCGAAGACCTGCAGGAACTGCGGGTCCAGGCGGGCGCCCCACACCGCCAACGAATGACCGATCAGCCAGAGCGCAAGGCCCGGCAGCCAGAGTTGCAGGCCCAGGCCGACCACGGCTGCCAGGGTGCCGTTGAGGATCGCCACGTTGCGCGGCGCGCCGCCGAGCAGGATCGGCTCGGCCAGCGAGCGGTGCAGCGGCACCTCGAAGCCGGGGATGAGATCGCGCTCGCCGTTCATGCGACCACCGCCCCGCCGGCGAAGCTGAAGAAGCTGAGGAAGAACGACGACGCGGCGAAGGCGATCGACAGCCCGAAGACGATCTGGATCAGCTTGCGGAAGCCGCCGCTGGTGTCGCCGAAGGCCAGCGTCAGGCCGGTGGTGATGATGATGATCACCGCGATGATGCGAGCCACCGGCCCCTGTACGGATTCGAGGATCGCTTGCAGCGGCCCCTCCCAGGGCATGCCGGAGCCGGCGGCGAGTACGGGCAGGGAAGTGCCCAGGCAGAGGGCGCCGAGCATCAAGGCACCGACGACGCGGCGACGATAAGCAGCGGAAAGCTGAAGGACAGTCATGACTGATTTCCTGAATCGGAGGAGGAGCGAAGGAGGGTGTCGATGGAGCTGAGCTGGTAGCCGCGCTCGTCATGGCCGACGACGCGGGCGATCTGCTGGACATGGCGGGCGCGACCGCGCCCGGCGAGGAACACCACCAGGTTGACCGCCTCGGCGATCAGCGCCCGCGGCGCGGCCAGGGCAACTTCCAGGATCAGCTGTTCCAGGCGCAGTAGCGCGCCCTGCGCGGAGCCAGCGTGAATGGTGGCGATACCGCCGGGATGGCCGGTGCCCCAGGCCTTGACCAGATCCAGCGCCTCGCCGCCACGAACCTCGCCGACCACCACGCGATCGGGGCGCAGACGCAGCGTGCTGCGCACCAGATCAGCCATGGAGACCACGCCGGGCTTGGTGCGCAGAGCGACGTTATCGAGGGCCGGACACTGCAGTTCGACCGTGTCTTCCAGCACCAGCACGCGGTCGCCGCTGCCGGTCACTTCGGCTAGCAGCGCATTGGCCAGAGTGGTCTTACCGCTGCTGGTGCCGCCGGCCACCAGGATGTTCTGCCGCTCACGCACGGCTACGCGCAGGTGTTCTGCCTGCGCGGCGCTGAGAATGCCGTCGGCAATGTACTGCTGTAGCGGGATGACGCCGGCGGCACGCTTGCGTAGAGCGAAGGTCGGCCCGGCCACTACGGGCGGCAGTACACCTTCGAAGCGCTCGCCAGTCTCTGGCAGCTCGGCGCTCAGTAGCGGCTTGTTACGATGCACTTCCTGGCCGACATGCGCTGCCACCAGGCGGATGATCCGTTCACCATCTGCAGCCGCTAGCGTGCCCAAATGGGCGCGGCCAGCGGACAGTCGATCCAGCCAGAGAAGGCCGTCGGGGTTGAGCATCACCTCGACCACGTCCGGATCATCCAGGGCCGCGGCAATCAGCGGGCCCATCGCCGTGCGCAACATGCGCGTGCGCCGATCCAGAGAAGCTGCCGCCGCACTCAGTGCAGGGGAGGAGGCGACAGTCATGGACGCTCTCCCGAGACCTGAGCCTCTGCCTGAACCTCTTCGTGTACGTCTCTGACCAGGCTGCGTCCGCGCTGCAGGTGACGCCCCAGTTGCTCGACGAACTGGGTGAAGCGCAGCTTGCCCTGAGCGCGCGCCGCGTCCTGATGCGCCTCGGGCACCGGCGTGCTGACCGTAAGGTAGTAGCGCACATACAGCGCCACGGTCTCGATCAGGATGTGCTGGTCGCGCTCCAGGCGCTCGAACTGGCGTGACAGCCGGTCCAGGCGCTTGGCCATGGCCACCTCGCGCTGCTCGCCCGACTCGGGCGACAGCCAGGAGGCTAGCGCCGCGGCGATGATCGAGGACTTCGACACGCCCTTGGTGATCGCCAGTTCGTTCAGGCGCTTGGCATGCTCGGGTTGGATAAACAGATTGAGGCGGGCTCGGCTCATAGGGCTATTCCATCGTCAGGGTCGAGGGCGGCCAGCCGCGCCACGCGCTGTAGGCGTGGATCCGGCTGGGTGGGGAAGGGCGTGGAGATGTCGTCCTCATCGAGTAGCAGCAGGTCGCTGGCCAGCTCGTCGAGATCCGGCAACTGGGCGAGTTCTGCCAGTTCGGGCTGACGGCGCGGGCCGCCGTCCTCGACGGTCTCGCCGTCGGCCAGCCCGGCCGCTGAAGCGTCAACGACCACAGGCACGGCCAGGCTGCTCCAGTCGTCCGCCCGTGGCGCCGGTGCATCGGCGTAGCGGCCCGGCTGCAAGCACGGCGCCGGCTGTACCCGGCTCTGGAAGTTGGCATCGGTGAAGTAGCGCAGCTTCTTCGCGCGGATTGGTGCGAGGCCCGAAAGCATCACCACGGCCACGTCGCTGGGCAGTTGCATCACCTCACCTGGAGTCAGCAGCGGGCGAGCGGTTTCCTGGCGCGAGACCATCAGATGGCCCAGCCAGGGCGCCAGGCGGTGGCCGGCGTAGTTGCGCTGCGCGCGCAGTTCGGTGGCGGTTCCGAGGGTCTCGGAGATGCGTTTGGCGGTGCGTTCGTCGTTGGTGGCGAAGGTCACCCGCACGTGGCAGTTGTCGAGGATCGAGTGGTTCTGGCCGTAGGCCTTGTCGATCTGGTTCAACGACTGCGAGATCAGGAAGGCGCGCAGCCCATAGCCGGCCATGAAGGCCAGGGCTGTCTCGAAGAAGTCCAGCCGCCCTAGCGCCGGAAATTCATCGAGCATCAGCAGCAGCTTGTGCCGGCGTTCGATGCCGTCGGAGCCGTCGAGCGACTCGGTCAGGCGCCGGCCGACCTGGTTGAGTATCAGGCGAATCAGCGGCTTGGTGCGGCTGATATCCGAGGGCGGCACCACCAGATACAGCGACACCGGATGCTCGGCTGAGATCAGATCGGCGATGCGCCAGTCGCAGCGCGAGGTGACCTCTGCCACTGTCGGGTCACGGTACAGGCCGAGGAAGGACATCGCCGTGGACAGCACGCCCGAGCGCTCGTTGTCGCTCTTGTTCAGCACCTCCCGCGCCGCCGAGGCCACCAACGGATGCGGTGCATCGCCCAGGTGCGGCGTGGTCATCATCCGGTGCAGCGTCAGCTCGAAGGTGCAGGCTGGATCGGAGAGGAAGTTAGCAACGCCGCGCAGGGTCTTGTCCTGGCCGGCGTAGAGCACGTGTAGGATGGCCCCGACCAGCAGTGCATGGCTGGTCTTCTCCCAGTGGTTGCGCCGCTCCAGCGCGCCCTCCGGGTCAACGAGGATATCGGCGATGTTCTGCACATCGCGCACCTCATGGGCGCCACGGCGCACTTCCAGCAGCGGGTTGTAGGCGGCCGAAGCCAGGTCGGTGGGGTTGAACAGCAGGCAGTGCGAGAAGCGCGAGCGCCAGCCAGCGGTCAGGCTCCAGTTCTCGCCCTTGATGTCGTGGATGACCGCCGAGGCCGGCCAGGAGAGCAGGGTGGGCACCACCAGACCAACGCCTTTGCCGGAGCGCGTCGGCGCGAAGGTCAGCACATGTTCGGGGCCTTCGTGGCGAAGATACTGATCGTCGAACTGGCCGAGGAACACACCCGCGGGCTGGGTCAGGCCAGCTTTGCGTACCTCATCTGCATCCGCCCAGCGCGCCGAGCCGTAGGTGGTGACCCGGCGAGCCTGGCGCGCCCGCCAGATCGCCATGCCGATGGCCACCACCAATGCCAGCAGGCTGCTGCAAGCAGCGATGCTACCACCGACGTTGAAAATGTCCGGCGCATAGGCATCGAAGACGAACCACCACTCGAATAGACGCCAGGGGTGATACACCGGCGTACCCAGCAACTCGAACCAGGGCGCCCCCAAGCGAGCCTGATAGCCGAGCGCGGCAGCCGTCCACTGCGTGGCACCCCAAACCCCGGACAGGGTAATGGCCAACACCACCAGCACTTGGCCGTACAGCACCGTCGTCGCTTGCATCCCTGAACCCAACCTCCCAGGTAAAACGCACGGCACGCAGATGTGCCGCGGACGAGAGGTTCAGTACTGAGAGAGGAGGGGTCAAAGACCGTTTTGAGGGAGATTAAGAGGGTGGTGGCAGCAGTTCCGGTTGTAGAGGTTGGAAAAAGACATCAGCAGGGTATGGCGTACATGACCGGTAGATGTCGACCCGCAGCGGCCGGTCGCATCAGACGGAAACCGGCCAGAAGCGGAAATCTGCCGTCGGCAGCTAACAGCATGGATTATAGTACGCCAAATTATCTCATGGTCTATATGGAGATATGAAAAGCAAACTTCAGCCAGACATATTCTAATAGAAGGAAACATCAGAGTCCGTCTTTCTGCTAACTTGACGCAATCGCACTCTTCCAATTGTTTTTCTGCTAGTAAAGTACACTCCGGACAGCTCAAGAACTTCTTTTTGCGCAGTCAGAATTTTTCTGATATCAAAGGTGGTTGTTCCATGATATTCATCCCACTCAGGGTTTTTGGGAATGGATCTGTACAGGTAATACAATCTATTGTTCCCGTACTCGATAGTGGGGGTGGTCTCTAATGTGATGGATTTTGAAGTTTCAGTATGTATGTCAATTCTAACCTCTTCAAGGGACTGCTTTATCAGTGCTCTTGCAGGGATTTGAAGCGTTTCAGAAACTATAATTTCGCCTTCCCATGTTCCATTGAGATCGGGAAAGATATTTTTTTTGAACTTACGAATCAGTCTCCATATCAGGCGTGCTGTTGTGTCTGTCGTCAGGATCAAGAAAAGGCCAGCAGCGATCCAGGGCGCAATGCTAAATACCTTTATAATTGGCAGGTCAGCATGCCAATACTCTCGTGCCATCTCATAGGTAAAGATGCTGACAAAGGCTGTTATAACGGCAATAATTTTTAGAAGAAAACGAAGATCAATTATTCTAAACATTATCTCATGCCTTCGAAGCTTTGTAGCTTCCCTTTGCCGCTACTTTTCGCTGAGAGTAGTGCTACATATGCCTCTCGCAAAGATTTTCCAACTCCAGCGGAAAATGATAATTCGTTATCCGAGATGCGTTGGATCTGGGAATAAATATATTCGGCATCAATCTCTGATTTGGTGGTTCCTGCCACGCCATCAGCAGCACAGAAGATTATTTCAAATCCCTGGGATTTTAAATAGGCAGCGATCTGCCTCGTTTTGTCTTGTACAAGATTATTTACACCAATCAATTCCTTAACATTATTTCCTAGATAGGCGGATGTGATTTTTTGACCGATGTCATCGCCGTCTATGGTTATATAGTTCATGCCATCTCTCCAAGGTACCTTTAGTAGAAGGTCATTGTGCTAATTGCATATAGTTGCGTCAACTAGACGTTAAGAAGCTCTTTGTCTAGAGCGGGAGCACTAGCATAGCCACTGAGAAAAGTTGAGGCCTAGAGCAAGCAGCGAGTCGCCAATAATTCTTGCGACTGATAGTGATACTTTATCATTAGAATTCTAGTTGAGCTGGGTCCCGGTGACTTGATGAGGCACGGTTCCAATTTGTTCAAATTAAGTCGGTGTCTGCCCCGCTTCGGGCATGCTTAACACCATCTATTAATTAGGGGTGAGTTTGCTTTCAGGAACTAGGCTATCCGTGAAAAGTTTAAAATTCCAGCAGTGTTACCTGCTCGACGCCAATTTCTTGCAGTCCAGTAGTAGCCGATCATCTGTAAAGTTCCATCAGCGTTGCGTCTCAGTTGAACCTCTGCGGCACCCGTATGATTCGACTCATCATCAGCAGCTTTTTTGAAGTGCTTGGATTTGTAAATATAGACAAGCCGATGCGGCTCATCATTTTGTGCCACGATGGGTGCGGCGGCAATACTGTAAGAATCTGACTGGTCGGTTAAACCTTGCACTTCCATGAGAATATGTATCTTTAGAAGGCTCGCCTTAATGGTTAGCTTTGCATCGAAGACCTCGAGAGGTATCGGATCTATTTGTGCGGGATCGAGCGGATTCAGTGTCTCACTTATCGATGCTGCTGCTAATTGAATGGAGCGGTGTACCGAATAGTTTGATTCAATAGTGCCTTTCCATTCTCCAGATAGATCAGGGTAGGCATCTTTGAAAATAAATTCATAAAATTTCCAGGCCCGGCGATAGATGAATGGAATACTACCGAAAATAATGAAAGCGGTTACAACGCCAGAGGCAACTTTCCAAGCTGTCTTGCCAAATTCTACAAGATCGGTGGGTGACTCCTTGACCATAAGCCCTATGATCACCAAAACAATCAAGGCGGTGATGAAGGTGAGAACCTTTTTCAGTCCGAACACAGCGTACATTTTGATCCTCGTGAGCTATTGAAACCTTCAAATTTGTACCCATATCATGCTGGCACATTGCAATTTTTCCAAGGGGAGAGCCGCCAATGCCGAGCCTTAATCTGCACAGCCTGTTTGACACGCGGGTCGAAGGCCGGGTGGCCTTCCTTGATAACCTGACTCTCGCTCCTGACGACCGTAAGCTGATGCTTAGCGCACGCACTGACATTCGCGCCCGCCTTAAGGCGCGCTTGCCAAAACGTATCCAGAAAAAGGCAGAAGACGCTGGTCAAGGGCACATCGAGGTTCCAGAACCTAGATTTTTCACCCAAGGCTCCTGGTCGTACAAAACACTCAACGCTCCTTGCCGCCCCCCTCAACAGGCTGATCTGGATGACGGTGTATACCTGCCGTTTAGCTATATCGAAAGCCAGCCGCCGGCGCAGATGAGCGCATTACTTTTCGAGGCAGTCGAAGAGGTTCTCTCGGAGCTTGCCGATGATAAAGGGTGGGCAATTGATCCCAGTAATGATAATTGCACCCGCCTAATCATCAACGACGACAAGCACATCGATGTTCCGGTCTACAGCATTCCCGATCACGAATTCGAGACGCTTGTAAAAGCAAGCATGGAAATGTACCGCATTGCTGTGGCGAACGCGGCCTTTGATAGCGTTGATTATGCAGAGCGTGCGGATGAGCAAGAGTGGCACATGATGCCCACAGAGGGTGTGCTGATGGCCACCAAAAATCGCGGCTGGCAGGATTCTGATCCTCGTCCCATCCGCGACTGGGTAGTTGAGCAGGTCGAACTGAAGGGTGAACAGCTTCGACGAGTCATGCGCTATTTGAAGGCTTGGCGTGACTTTCAGAAATGGGACAAGGATGACCCTAAGTCGATCCTGCTAATGGTTGCCGCAGACGCTGCTTTTGATATGGCAACCGAAAAGCGCGACGACCTTGCGCTGCTCAAGGTACTCAGGAGGTTACCGGACATCCTTCGCGGAAAGGTCATCAACCCCGCCTCTAGAGACAAGCCTCTGAGCGAGCAGGAAGATCTGGCGAAGCGTATGGACAACAAGGGCATCCGAGACGACGTCATTGCCAGAATCGAGTATTTCGCCGCCCAGCTTGAATATGCTATCGACACCTGTGGGGTTCCAGCAAAAGCCTGCGAGATTTTGATTGAGCATCTTGGCGACCGTCTTCCGAATGACCCGGATCGGGTGACTCAATCGACGGTTCAGAGCCAGCCTGCTCAGAAGACCACCGCGGTCCCCCCCCTTGGGAAAGCTACGGCGGGCTGATGACAGATTTAAGTTCCGTTCACACAGCTCTGACGGAAAGGGGCTTCACCCATGCTAGAAGCCCCTTGGGCCCTCGGTATGCTGGGACTATCTCTTTTAAAGGGCGGCAGATCCCTGTTCATATAGATATCTTTGACAAAAGCTTCAAGCGACTACCTGCTATTCAGTTGCTTGAACGCCCCCCAGAGATACCCTCAGTCTGCGCCCATATAAATCACAATGGCTATCTGTGTTACCTCCGTGACGATCAGGCCTATCTCGCTCGACACGACCTTGGAGGAGCCGTTTTAGGCTGCCTTAAAGTTGCTGAGCAGCTATTGGAAAGGCTCGCCAGTGGTGACGCACTAACAGATATTCAAGACGAGTTTCCGGTTTACTGGGACGGGCTCCCGCTCCTTATCGATATTCCGGGGGAAACCAAGCCCGGCCTCCTCGCGGACGTTGCTCTGCTGGAGCGCTCTCAAACCTCTGAAAGCGATTGTCTATTCTTAATTGGTCGAGACGCCTCCGAACTTCTGAGCGTTTACTCTCGCTGGGGATTCGAGGTTCTGAGGCCTTCCTTGAAAATGAGAGTGGTGGATTCTGATAAACCGCTCGGAGCCATGGCGTCGATGTGGCCTCCCAAAACACTTGCCGATCTCAAAACATGGCTGCTGAGTGACAAAAACTCCGCAATTAAAGGTCTTTATGAATCCGTCAAAGATGCTTTCGAGCACAAATTAGATAGATTGATTCTTCTAATTAGAGCTCCGAATACGAGCTGTTGCGTTCTAATTGACATCGAGCATGTCAGAAGGATGCTGCCGAGTCGAAATGCAGCTGACTTCATGCGGGCGGTATTTAGACATTCGGAAAGGTGTGATCAGTCAGGTAAGAAAGTAATCAAGTCTAGGGCTGACAAAGCCAAAATTACCAGGCTTGAGCCAATCCCTGCTGATCCAGGATCTTGGCTTACGCGGAACATGCCTGATTCAAAAGCCGGGCTTGCGGGAAAGAGAGTTCTCTTGATTGGATGTGGTGCAATCGGGGGGCATTTGGCCGATCTCCTCGCCAAGAGTGGAGCTGGATTTCTAGGTGGAACACTTATGCTATCGGATCTGGATACATTGTCGGTGGGGAACATCGGCCGTCACGTATTAGGCTTTGGCGATCTCGAGCGCAAGAAAACCAGTGCAATCAGGCAGCAGCTATTTGATCGCTACCCAAGAATAGACGTAGCAGAGGTCACGGACCAAGACGTAATTCGAGCAGGTATGGCGGGAGTAGATCTTGTGGTTGATGCCACAGGAAACCAAGCACTTTCGCTCTACCTAAACGAGCTGAAGTTAAAAGAAAAATTTGACGCACCCATTGTCTTTGCTTGGGTGGCGGGGGCGGGCTGTGGGGCTCAAGCCTATCTTTTCTCAGGAGATAGAGATGCGTGTTTGAACTGCTTGGACTATAGCGTTCCAGGTGGCTCCTCATCTGTGATGCGAAAAGAGTATGAAATTACGCTGAAAAATTCAGCCGGAAGCTGTGGGGACTGGCTTGTACCATTTTCTGCCACAGCTGCTATGCACGCTGCAGCATTAGCTACCGATCTAGCGGTGGGATGGGCGAAGGGCAAGCCAAACCCGCGCCTTAGAAGTATTACACTGGACTACGACGGAGGAAAAACTGTTAAGCCCATTTCGCCGACGCTAAACTCGAAGTGCCCATCATGCGCCATAGATCGCTAATCGAACCGAGCTCCAAGCGCTTGGTAGTAGTGAGCGAAGAAGTCATGACTCTGATAACAAGTTATCGGCAGTCCAGCCCAGAAGATTGGGAGGCGGGGGGCATACTCATGGGGAAGCGTAGAGGGCAGCACTTGGAAGTAAATTTTGCGACCGCACCTCAAGTTAAAGATATCCGAAGTCGCTATGGATTTATTCGGCATCCCGACGGTCATCAGGAGATTGCAGAGAGTAGGCTCAAATTGACCAATGGTGAGGAAAATTATATAGGTGAGTGGCACACCCATCCTGAAAATCATCCATTGCCATCAACCATCGATACGCGCGACTGGAGGAGGCTTTCAAAAAACCATCGCGCCCCTTTGCTAGTGATTATAGGTGGGATCCAAGCGTGCTATTTCGGAATATTAATTAATTCTAGATTACATATGCTAAAAGAGTGCGCAGTAATCTACTGATTACTTGCTTCAAGTGACTGTAGTGGTTTTTGCTGGGCAATAGCTCTTGGCTGAGATACGCTTATATGAAAAATCACGATGTTCCTTCGTGATATAAGCCAGTCTATACAGGCGGACGACATGATCGACGATTCGGAAGCGGTTGGACTGGACGGGATTTTCTTTCCCTCCTAGGCATACCCAGGCGGAACCAATCTGGTGATCTACCGCAGCTCGGCCAGATCATCGAAGCAGTTGTGCGTACATGACCCGGACTGGACATTGCAGAGGCTCCCGCGAATTTAAATGAAACTATACGAAAATGTGGTCATCGGGAATTTTCTCTATGCGTTGGGTTTCGCAATCGGTCGCAAAACCCAAGCTGGCGGCCTGATGCCGATTGTGAACCTATTGCAACAGACTCCAGACGATAAGCGTCTTGCGGACGTTTTTGCATACTACCCAGGGGCGATGCGCATTATTGAGTTCAAACGGTCTGAGAACAATGGTGACAAGGAAGAAGAAAAGCTGCGCATATTAAAGCGCGCGGTTAAGCATGCGGAGAATGTCGAGAAAATTTCCCTGGTTTCACATTGGTTTGTGGAAACAAGTGTTCCCGGCAAAGAGCTGGTGAGCCGTGTCGTTCCCTATTTGCATGCCTATTCGGATGTGCCTACATCGATGAGCTTCACCACTTTTGTTACTCAAACTGCTGATGCTCTTTTGAAAGGGGATAGCGGGTGTTCTGAAGGCATGCAGATGGGCTACCTAGACGTGCTTGCCATCTGTAATAGCGGCCCGGTAGCGAAGGCTGGGAGAACATCCCGAAAAACTGATGGGAGACCTCAAAGCAGCTCTCTCATACTCAAGTTGAGCGAGGACGGGCAGTTGGCCTATGCCCAAGTCACTTCTTATGAGGAATTGCGCTTACGTCGTGATGAGCTCTTCCAGCGCTACCGGATGGAGTTGTCAGCAGAACGGCAAGAAATAGCAGAATTACACCGATCGCAGGAGTACGACTTGGATCCTTCACCGAGCAGGGGACGGGGTATGTCATTTCAGCGGTAAAATAGGATGTTTAGTTCAGGCCAGGAGGTGAGGAAAGTGGTTGTAGATGACGAAAGAACTGCCATGGTTACAAGTGCGTTGAATAGCTTCATTACCATCGCAGAAAGAAGCAGTGCTGAGATCCAGCGGCAGGCTGAGGACGTACAGCAAGGCGCTGCTGCGGTTGCCGCTGCGACTTCGACGCTCCAGCAACGAGTCGAAGGGATCGACCGTACGATTGAGACGGTGATCAGTCGCAATCTCTCGGAGAGCGTCACGAACGCATCGAAGGTAATAGTAACGGCTTTGGAGTCTGCAAATGGAACCGCTGGGCGAGCTGCAAAGCAACTGAGCCAGGCCGCAATCGAGGTGTCCGGCAAGCTTTTTTGGTCGGGAGCTGTTGGTGGACTGTTTGGCGGTATTGTGGGTGGGCTCGCTGTATTCTTCGCCCTGAGGCTGCTCTGAACGGTCGGCTGGGGGCAGATCGTCCGGCAGTTTGGGGAGCAATAAATGAATAAAATGACGAGCGGTAGATCTGTAAGCGAATAAGGGACAGATGTACGCTCCTGGCCGGTTTCTGCGTGATATCACCGGCTGCTATGAGCCGATTTCAGCGGACTGTGAGAGCTAGGCTTTTCAGCCCGCTTTCAGCTAAGTGGCTAGAAGTGTTGTGATCTGATTGACGCTGATAACTTGCCCGCTCCAGATCATTTCAAAATGAGCGCTCTGGATGATCGAGGTAACAGGTCGCGGGGTCATCAGCGCCCAACAGATGTTGCCGGGAGATCGAACCGAGTGGTAGCGCAGGCCTGGGTATCCCGCTCGTTTCACTTCGCTTCCCAATCGATTCGAGTGTGCGTAATCGTCCGGCGCATAGATGCCGTCTGAAAGCGGCAGTGCGGTGGCGTCTCTCATCCCGCTGTCGCTGAAGCTGGCGGTCAGCCCCCTGAAGACGAAACGCTCATAGTTGAGCTCCGGCACATTCGACCAGTAGTGCTCCTGGTGATGACGCACCTCGGCAATCGCGGTGTCCATCCTGTCGGCCAAGTAGAGCACGCCGTAGCTGCCGTTGCTGAAGCGCGAGCCGGCCGGGTTCACGTGGGTGAAGGGTGCTGTCGCATAGGAGCAGCCGGGTATGCCGAACGGGATCTGGGCGCAGGGAATAAGCTCCAGGCGACCAATCTCGTTCTGCAGCCGCGGGTTGGTCAGCGCCTGGATCTGATAGAGAGCTTCGAAGTCCTCTGCGTCGGCGACGTCATCGAACAGGGCAATGGGCGGAAACTTAGAGTTGACCAGGCGGTAGGCCTGCAGGCTTTCACCTTCCAACACGGGAAGGTCTTCGAGCATCACCACTGGGCACCTCGCAGTGCGTCGATCCGCCGGAATGTCTCGTACAGCGATATCATGTCGCCCTGCGCCATGATATCGAGCGGCTTGCGGCCGTTGAAGAACTCGTTGCGGTTCTCCATCGTGGGGAAGCCGTAGACGTTCTCGGGGTTGTCGAACACAACGCGCAGCGCTGCGTGAATGTTCAACACAAGACTGATGCGCTGCATCTGATCGGAGTCCAGGCTCACCGCCCACGCCGAATCCTTCTGACTAGCGCGGGTGTAGGTGCTGCGGGAAATCCGCAGCACCCGGCAAGCCTGCTCGCAAGTGGCCTTCCACTTGTCCAGAATGTTCAGCGCGGCACGCAGGCCGGCTGCGCACTGGGTTTTCGAGAAATCCTGAGTTTGGATAGCGGCAGCTGTCATGGGGAGCCCTCGATTTAATCTGTGGATCAAAATATAGCATATTTGATTCTGCAGATAGATTGTGGCTACTTCACTGGCGCTACTTCTAGCGTCCATTTTCAGTGTCCGAGCTGAAGAATTGGACGGGGTGAGGAGTGTAGGGTGTGCCTTTACCCATAAACCGTATGCGCTGGGCATCGCTGACGGCGTTGCACTGAGCCTCACCCAATTTTGCTCGACTATCCCGGCACTGCAGCCGCAGTTCCTTGAGCCGCTCGGGATTCTCTGCAAGCGCTTCAGCCGACTCAAACAGCATCGGCTTTTCGCATGCGCTGAGCAGTAAGGTAGTCAGCAATAACGATATCTTCTTCATAAGCGATCTCCTTGTGAGAAACGTGATCAGGAAGCAACGCTTGGCTTTCCGCCGGGCTCAACCGCCCGATAAACCGCGCCAGTTGCTCGGCCGGATCGCCTTCGCGCCTTACCAAGTAGGTGGTTAGCATCGATGCGCAACCGACTAGCGGCCGGGCCACTACGTCCGGATTGTTGAGTTCGTTGATGCGCGCCAGGCTGGAGAAGCCCAGGCCGTAACCCGCCGCCACCAACGCCATCATCAGATCCAGGGTGGGAACGCGGTCAGCGATGGTCAGCCGTGTGTCTACGGCGCTCAGTACCCGCTGTAGTTGCTGCCAGAAGCCTTCGCAGACCTGCGGGTCGCAGAGCACCAGCGGATAGCGCACCACCTCGTCGAGCGGCACGCGCCGATAAGTCAGCAGAGGGTGGCGGGCCGGCACTGCCACTACCAGCGGATCGAACCAGACCGGCTCGGCCACCAGCCCTTCGCCGACCTCGTCCGATTGAGCGAGCCCGATGTCGTACAGGTCATCGTTCAGCCCTCTGACCTGTTCGCTGAAGGTGACCTCCGACAGGCAGATCTCGACCTCGGGTTCTTCCTCGCGGCATTGGGCGAGCAGGGCGGCCAGGCGAGCCTGAGGTATACCGTCGGACAGCGCGACGCGAATGCGTCCACGGTAGCCGGCCGCTGCGCTCTTGACGCTGGCCTTGGCCTGGTCGACCACAGCGAGTACCCGGCGCGCTTCTTCCAAGAGCACCTTGCCGGCCCAGGTCAGGCGCGTGCGCCGTGTGGTGCGCTCGAACAGCTGCACGCCCAGGCGGTACTCCAGCTCTTTGATGATCCGCGACAGGGGCGACTGTTCGATATGCAGGCGCGCGGCGGCACGGGCGAAGTGCAGTTCTTCTGCGACGGCGATGAAACAGCGAAGGTGGCGCAGTTCCACGGCCTTTCCTCCGTCAGTTGTAGGGTTCGGCTTGCACGTCGCCGTTCCAGGTTGGCTGGCGACGCAGGTTGACGATCTGCAGCAGGGCGCCCAATGCTGCGACACCACCGGCACTGGCGGCCAGGGTCCAGGTGGGCATCTGCAACAGCAGCACGAAGCCGCCGGCCGCGGCGCCGATGGCGCTGCCCAGGTACAGCGCCGACTCGTTCAGAGCGATGGCCAGGTTGCCGTCGCCCTGGGCCTGGCGCGCCAGGATCAGCTCGTTGTTTTGCGGCACCTGCAGCGCCCAGCCGACCGCGCCCCACAGGGCGATGGGCAGCATCACCAGCCAGGTGCTGAGGGCAGCTGCCAGTGGCAGTACGAACAGTGAGACGGCGAGGATCAGCATGATGGCGAAGGTCAGCACCGGGCCTTTGATGCGATCCACCAGCGGGCCGATCAGGAAGCTGCCCAGCACACCGCCGATACCCCAGACCCACAGGTAGGGCGTGACCGAACGCACCGCGCCATAGGCCGGGTCAGCCAGCAACGGGGCGATGAAGGTGTACATGCCCAGGCTGGCAATGGCGGCCAGCAGCGACACCAGCAGGATGACCAGCACATGGCCGTCGCCGAGGATCGCCAGCTTCTGCGCCAGCGTGGTGGCAGTGGCTGCCGGTAGGGAAGGGAGCTTCAGCAGCAGGCCGAAGAACGCCACGAGGCCGAGAAGGGTGACCAGCCAGAGGGCGGCCTGCCAGCCCAGCTGTTCGGCGATCAGCAGGCTGAGCGGCACGCCCAGCACCACGCCGCTGGCCATGCCACCCATGATGATGGCGATGGCCTTGCCGCGGCGCTCCGGGGTGGACACGGCGGCCGAGGCGCCGATGCCCATGGCCAGGTAGACACCGGCGCCGATACCGGCGATGGCGCGCCAGACCATCAGCGCGGTGAAGCTCTCGGCCAGCGCGCTGGCGGCGTTGGCGATGACGAACAGGCCCAGGGCCAGCAGCAGGCCGGCACGCTGACGATGCGCCGGCGTCAGGGCGACGAAGATTGGCGAACCCAGGCCGTAGGCCAGGGTGAAGGCGGTAACCAGCTGGGCGGCCACCGCGACGGAGACCGCGAACGAGGCCTCGATCATCGGGATCAGCCCGGCGGTGACATAGGAGGCCATGCCAAGGGCGAAGGCCCCCAGCGCTATGAGGTAGATGGGTGATTGGTTGGGTGTGTGCATGCTCGGACTCGCTTGCGTTGCAGGAACGCGTGCTTGGGACAGGGGAGGGATGCGGCCCCGCACCGGGGCCGCATCCGGTTGGGGACTAGAGTTCGAGGCTGACGTCGTACTCGTTCAGCCAGGTGTTGAGGCCGACCGCCAGCTCCATGCCCATGCGTTCGTACATGGGCGAGACGCTGCCGAGCGGCTTGGCCAGGGTCTGCTGGATACGGCCGCTGTCGAGCAGGGGCGTCACCGGCGCGTTGCGATCCGCCTGGATGGCGGCCAGGGCATCACGCAGCGCCTGCTCGTACGCCGGATCCTGGGTCGAGGGGTAGGGGCTCTTGACCCGCTCGCTGATCGACTCTGGTAGCAGGTCGCGGGTTGCCGCACGCAGGATGCTTTTCTCCCGCCCGTCGAAGGCCTTCATCGCCCAGGGGATGTTGAAGGCGTACTCGACCAGGCGGTGGTCGCAGAACGGCACCCGCACCTCGAGGCCGACGGCCATGCTCATGCGGTCCTTGCGGTCGAGCAGGGTCTGCACGAAGCGGGTCAGGTTGACGTAGCTCATCTGCCGCATGCGCTGGTCGAGCGCGCTTTCGCCTGGCAGTACCGGCGCCTCGGCGATGGCTTGGGCGTAGCTGTCGCGCAGGAAGCTGTGCATGTCGAGCTGGGTCAGCAGGCCCGGGTCGAACAGGGTCTTGCCGTCGAAGTACTTGCCGGTCACAGAGGCCAGCCAGGGGAAGGTGTCGGCTTGGATCGCCTCCGGATCGTGGAACCAGCGGTAGCCGCCGAACACCTCGTCCGCGCTCTCGCCGGACAACGCCACGGTCGAGTGCTGGCGCACCTCCTGGAACAGCCGGTAGAGCGACGGCCACATGTCACCCCAAAACGCCGGTGGCAGGTCGAGGGCACGGACGACTTGCGCACGCAACGCCGGATCGGCCAGCTCGCGGCTGTCGAGGACGATCTCCTGGTGGCTGGAGCGAATCATCTCCACCAGGTCACGCACAAAGGGCGCATCCGGCGTGCCCCGCACGGCATCACCGGTGAAGCCGCCGCCGTGGTCGACGAAGTCGACGGAGAAGGAGCGGATGTTCTCCTTGCCGGCGGCCAGCAGCTTCTTCGAGGCCAGCGCGGTGATGATCGAAGAATCCAGTCCGCCGGAGAGCAGGCTGCACAGCGGTACGTCGGCGACGATCTGGCGATCGACGATGTCCTCCAGCAGGTCGCGGGTATGGCGGATGGTCTCGTCCAGCGTGTGTTCGTGCTCGCGTGCCTCCAGCTTCCAGTAGTGGCGACGGCCCAGGCCCTGGCAGTTGATGCGCACGATCTCGCCTGGCATCACCTCGCGCATGCCATCGAACACGGCATGGCCTGGCGTCTTCACCATCTCCAGGATCTCGCGCAGACCATCGGCGCGCACCTTGCGTGGCACCAGCGGGTTGGCCAGCAACGCCTTGGGCTCGGAGCCGAATACCACTCCGTCGGCGGTGGGGAAGTAGTACAGCGGCTTGACGCCCATGCGGTCGCGGATCAGCAACAGCTCCTGCGAACGCAGGTCCCAGATGGCGAAGGCATACATGCCATTGAGCCGCTCGACGAAAGCCTCGCCCCATTCGACATAGGCGCGCAGCACCACCTCGGTGTCGCTGCGGGTCTCGAAGCGGTGGCCGAGTCGCTGCAGCTCGGTGCGCAGCTCGCGGAAGTTGTAGACCTCGCCGCTGTAGGTGATGGCGGCGACCTCGCGCGGGCCACCGTGCATCGCCGTCATCGGCTGGCGGCCGCCCTCCAGGTCGATGATCGACAGGCGCCGATGGCCCAGGCCCACCGGGCCCTCGATCCACAGACCGCCAGCATCCGGGCCGCGCAGGGCCATGGTGTCGGTCATGCGCTGCAGGGTGTCGCGTTGCGTTTCCAGGTTCTGGCTGTAGGACAGCCATCCAGCGATTCCACACATAGTCGTTCTCCTTGTGATTGGGTTACCCGAGGCTTTCCAGGTCGCTGTCCTCGGCCAGCAGCACGCGCGTCTCGCCATGGACGTAGCGCGCCGGTGCTGGGGTTTGGGCATGGGTTTCCATGTCGTTGAGCAGGCGTTGCAGCGCCACGGCGGTATCGAGGCCGGCGAAGGGCTGGCGGGGCGGCTCCTTGAGTGCTACGGCGCGCACAACCTGCCGGCACAGCCGCGAAAGCTTGTGCAGGGTGTCCAGCCCTGGCTCGTCGGGGGCGGTGGCGAACTCGTGCAACAGCTCCTCGCTGCCGTTGGCGCCGCGCGTCCAGATGCGCAGCTGGTCGTGATCCCAGCGCGGCGTATCGAATACCAGGCGCGCATGAATCAGCCGGGCATCGCGGTCGACGAAGCTGAAATCCACGGTGCGTTGGCGCACGATGTTGACGAAGCTGGCATAGCCGGTGACCCGCGCCTCGCCCAGGCTGGCGGTGAGTTGCACGGTGTCGAGCACCTCTGCGCCGGAGATGGAGAAATCCGAGCGCACACCGAGCACGCCGTCGAGCTGGAGCTTGCCGGCACGCGGGCAGATCCAGCCGACCAGATCCAGGGCATGGATCACCTCGCTGGTTACGCCGCAGGTGGGGCGGTAGTCGTTGATGCGATCCTTGCCCCAGTGGAAGCTGGCGCGTACCAGTTGCCAGTCGTGACGCTCTACCCAGTCGCGCAACTGCTGGGTCGCGTCCGAATAGCGCTCCACCAGGTCCAGGGCAAAGCCGCCGACCTGATCCAGTGCACCGAGCAGCTCATCCAGGTCGTCACCGGGCGTGACCAGGGGCTTCTCGCAGAGCACGAAGCCCCGGTAGCCGGCCAGTTGCTTGAGCACGGGGGCATGGCTGTGGTCGTTGACGCTGACCACCACAATGTCTGGCGCGAATACCTGCAGCGCCCTCTCGACGCTGTCGAAGTAGAGCAGTTCGGCTGTCTTCTGCCGACGCCCGACATAGGCCAGCGACAGCGGCAGGCCGGTACTCGTGGCGATATGCTCGAAGGCGCGGCGGTAGCGGTTGCCCGCATAGCCCAGGCCAATGATCAGGATCTTCATACTGAAGCCTCCTCACGGATCAGCAGGCGCTCGTCGCTGACGGCGAAGCCCAGGGCCTGGTACAGCGTGCCGGCCGCCGCGGTGCTCTGCAGCACCACCGAGTCGACCCCGCGGTTGGCGAACCAGCGCAGCAGGTGTTGCATCAGCTGCCGGGCGATACCGCGACCGCGCCACTGCGGCTCGACCACCACCGACTGCACCCAGCCGGACAAGCCGTTGAGGCAGCCCGGCGCCGGCGCGCGCTGGTCGATGATGGCCGTCGCGCAGCCCAGCACCTGGCCGGATTCCCTGTGCTCGGCGGCGAGGACCTGCACGCAATCGCTCTCGCTCAGACGGTTGCTCAGCCAGGTGCGGTAGGTCGCCCGCCAGCGAGCCGCGTCCTCCGGCGTCTTACTCGAATAGCTGGCGGTGGTGCCATCCAGCAGATAAGCGCGCAGCTCCACCAAACTGGCCAGGTCGGCCTGGGTCGCCGGGCGCACGATGAGGAAGGACTGCTCCATCTCAGGCCACCTCCGCGGCGAACGCCTCGGAAGCCAGCGGGATGCTGAAATGCTCGAAGGTCTCGCGCAGCGACAGCGCCAGGTGCTCGATCTGCGCGTCGCTGTGGTTCGGCGTAGCGTTGACGCGGAAGCGCTCGGTGCCCACCGGTACCGACGGGTAGTTGATCGGCTGCAGGTACACGCCATGGCTATGCAGCAGGCGCTCCGCCGCCGCCTTGCAACGCCTGGCCTCGCCCACCAGCACCGGCAGCACGTGGGTCTGCGAGCAGGGCATCACCGGCACGTCATGGTGCTTGAGGCGCTCGCGCAGCTTGGCGGTCTGGGCATGCAGGCGATCACGCTCGGTACTGCTGGCCTTGAGGTGCTCGACGCTGGCCAGGCAGCCTGCGGTGATCGCCGGCGGCAGTGAGGTGGTGAAGATGAAACCTGTGGCGAAGGAGCGCACCGCATCGACGATCACCTGGGTCGAGGCGATATAGCCGCCGATTACACCGATGGCCTTGGCCATGGTGCCCTGGATGATGTCGACCTGATCGGATACACCCAGCTCGGCGGCGATACCGGCGCCGCGCGGGCCGTACATGCCCACTGCATGCACCTCGTCGAGGTAGGTGAGGGCGTTGTAGCGCTTGGCGATCGCAACGATTTCGGCGATTGGGGCAATGTCCCCATCCATCGAGTAGATCGACTCGAACACCACAATCTTCGGCTGACCCAGCGGGTAGCTGGCGAGAATCTGCTCCAGATGCTCGACATCGTTATGGCGGAAGATCTTGCGCTCGTTGGGCGTCGAGCGAATGCCGTTGACGATGGAGGCGTGGTTCAGCTCATCGCTGATCACCACGCAGTCGGGGATGCGCCGCAGCAGGCACTGGAGGGTGGCGTCATTGGAGCCGAAGCCGGTGGGGAAGACCAACGCCGCTTCCTTGCCGTGCCAGTCGGCCAGGCTAGCTTCCAGACTGGTATACACCTCGTGCGAGCCGCCAATATTGCGCGAGCCGCCGGAGCCCGCTCCGTAGGTCTCCAATGCATCGTGCATCTGTTCGCGCACTTCAGGATGTTGCGACATCCCGAGGTAGTCGTTGCTGCACCAGACCACCACCGGTTCTTGCTCGCGGCCATCCAGCTTGGCCAGCGGGTACTGGCCGCAGATACGACTGAGGGTGGTGAAAGTGCGGTACTGGTTGGAGGACTTCAATGTCTCCAGTTGTTCCCGAAGAAGTGCTTGGTACATCCGTTTATCTCCTTAGCGAGTTGATGACACGTCTCTGTGTGGTTCCTCATCAAGCGAGAGCCCTGGCTCGGGTAATTGCGGCCAGGTCGGGCTATTCTTCTCGGGATTTATAGGGGTTACAATTTGACTGTTTATCCTAGTACTGGAGGTAACCGGATGAGCGCGCCTCGCACAGCTGAACGCACTCGGGTAGAGCTGGCCGAATTCCTGCGTAGTCGCCGCGAACGCATTTCGCCGGAGGAGGTGGGCTTGCCCGCCGGTAGTCGGCGGCGCACGCCGGGGCTGCGCCGCGAAGAGGTCGCAGCCCTGGCCGGGGTGGGGTTGTCCTGGTACACCTGGCTGGAACAAGGGCGGGACATCAGCGTGTCCGCGACCTTCCTCGACAACCTCTCGCGCACGCTCAGGCTGGATGCCACCGAGCGTCGTCACCTGTTCCTGCTCGCCCACCAGCGCCTGCCGCCCGAGCCGGGCAAGACCTGGTGCACGGTGCCGGCGCTGGTTCACCGGTTGATGGGCGACCTGCCCTTGAGGCCGGCCTATGTGCTCAACCTGCGCTGGGACGTATTGGCCTGGAACGCCGCAGCGGATCGGGTGTTCGGCTTCTCCGCGCTGCCGGCGGACCGCCGCAACCTGCTGTGGATGCTGTTCACCAGTCCTGCCATGCGCGAGCTGTTCAACCCCTGGGATGAGCAGGCGCTGCAGATCCTCTCCAGCTTCCGCCGCGACTTCGTGCGGGCGACCCAGGATCCGGATATCGCTGCGCTGGTTAAGGACCTGGAGAAGGCCTCGCCGGACTTCAGGGAATGGTGGCGGCAGCAGGACATCCACGGCCCGTGCCAGGGGATCCGCCACCTGAGCATCGAATCAGTTGGCCAGGTGGTGTTCGAACACACCACGATGACCATCGACGAGGATCGCCACCTGCGGCTGGTCTACTACGCGGCCAAGGAAGGCATGCAGCAGAGCCGCGAGTTCGAGCAGTGGCTGCAGCAGGAGCCGGCGCTGGTATAAGCCCCGGCGCCTGTTGCTCAACCAATCGACGGCCCGCGCTGGCGACCCAGTTGCCAAGATATGCTGTTGCCCTGGATCACCGCCGACACGCTTTGCCCGAGTCGCTGCTCGATCACCGGCTTCCACGGCACCAGGCTGAAGCCGATGCCATCGTCGAGCAGGGCATAACGGCCGCTGGCCAGCTGCACGCTGCGCCGGTAGATCCCACTGACGCGCTGGCCCTCGACCGCCGGGCGATACTGCAGGCCCGTTTGCGCCGAGAGCTCGCGCGCCGCCGCGGTCAGCTCCCGCCCGCGCAAGGTGGCCAGCAGGTTGCGTGCGAGCACCAGGCGTTGGCCCTGGCGTTGGGCCAAGCCCTGTTCCACCAGAAAGTCGGCGCGCCGCCGCAACGCTTCGCGCACCTCCTTGCCGAAACCTTGGTCGACCAGCTCGCGGTTGCCGCCGATAAGCTGTTGGTCCAGCCAGGTCGCGCCGACGGCGCGCACCTGCTGCTCAAGGGGAAGCGGCGTGCGCAGCTCGACGGCGACGTCGCCCAGGCGGCGGGCATCATGCTGCCGGCCTCTCTCTGGAAGGTCTGCCGGCACCCGCCAGACGCTCTCGTCCAGCCGCTCGACGATACCGGCCCGGCGCAAGGCTTCCAGGCGGCGCACATGGCGTTCAACCAATGCCTCGGGATCCTGTCCTTCGACTGCCTGTGATCGTGCCAGGCCCAGGTGATGATCGGTGCGATACAGGCCGTCCGCAGCCAGCGAAGCAATCGAGCGATCCACCGCGCGCGGCTCGCTCAGACTGCGTGTTTCCACTACGCCTCCGATGGGGTAGTCGGCCAGCTCCGCACGGGCAGGCAGCCTCAGGTAGTGGGCCTTGCCGTCAAGTCCGTCGACCACCAGATAACCGCGGTCGTTGAGCTCGTCGGCCAGCCCCTTGGCCATGATCCGACCGACCACTTCGGGACCATCCTTGCCCGGCTCGAAGACCGCCAGCTCTCGCTGCAGGCCCCCCATGGCCCGCTGCATCGTGCGCACGATATCGCCACGCTCGCCCATGGCGCGCAGGGTCACCTGGACGTCGTCACGTAGGATCCATTGTCCTGGCCGAACCTCACGAGCCAGCTCAAGCCTCTGCAGCTGCTGCAGGCGGCCGATCAGCAGCTGCCGGCGCGGATGGTTGCCGAGCATCTTCAGGCTGAGCACGCCGGCTTGGCGTTCGCGCAATAGGGTGCGATCCAGGCTGGTAAAGCGCTCCTGCTGCACCTCGCGCTGCAGGCCCTGCTGGATCTCCAGTTCGGTACGCGGGCCGAGCCATTCGGTGGCCAGCTCTGAGGCACGGTTGCGCATGCCCTCGGCGATGTAGTCACGAGCGATCACCAGATCCTTGCCGGTGTCGTCCTTGCCACGCAACACGATATGGGTGTGCGGGTTGTCAGTGTTCCAGTGGTCGACCGCCACCCAGTCGAGGCGCGTACCGAGGTCGGCCTCCATCCGGCTCATCAGGTGGCGGGTATAGGTGCGTAGGTCGTCGAGCTGCTCGGCATCCTCGGGCGAGACGATGAAGCGAAACTGATGGCGGTCTTCCCGGCCGCGCTCCTCGAAGGCATTCAGGTCGGCCTGTTCGGTCAGTGGCCCATAGGCCTTGCCCGGATCGCCCTCGCGACTGACGCCTTCGCGCTCGATGTAGCGCAGGTGGCTAAGCGTCGAGCGCTTGCCGGCCTGGCGCAGGTTAACCAGGCGCGTCTTGATGGTGGCGCGACGGGCATTGGACGGCAGTTGCTGCGCGCTGAAACGAGCGGCGACATGCCCGCGGCCGAGCCGGGCGCCGGGCTGGTGGCCTGCCTTGCGCGGCTTGCCGGTGCCGGCCTTGTTGGCCTGGCGCAGCACCTGGTTGACGAAGGGTTGGCCGCGTTGCTGCGGCTTGCCCGGCTGCGGGCGAAAGTGCAGCTCGTCGTCCGGACGGCTTCCCATATCTAAGACTCCTCGAAGTTGATCGCAGTACGGCGTATCAGGCACGCTCCCAGACCGCAGCCTCTGAGGGGCGAACACGATTTCGGCACCTCGCAAAAACGGCGCTGTGTCGCCGCCAACCCCCGTGCAGACTGCTTTCCAGGCCAACGAAGTGCCGCCCCCTTTTATCTTGCCCTCCGCTTTTTCCGTGCCTTTGCGCATCTGAGCTGGGTAATCAGATGAGACGGACCCGCGACTTCCACAGCCCCTGGCCGGCAGGCGAGGGCAGAAGTCTCTGCAGCCAGGCGGCCCGCGACTGCGCAAGTCGAGCGCAGGTAGTCGACAGACAGATCGACACGGAGAAGGCCTGCTCATCGACGCGATTCCAGCCATAGGGGCTGCGCCCGACCGATCACCGCGTCGGCGGAAATCGGGCCGAAGTAGCGGCTGTCGAACGACGCCGGATTGCTGCGGCTGAGCAGGAACAGCTCGTCGTCAGCCAGGTGCCGACAGGCCTGCCAGGTTGGCAGCGCGCGCCCCTGTCGATCCCTCCTCATGCGCCTGGCAACCACGACGCCATCGATACGCACCTGGCTGCCCTGCACGCATACCCGCTGCGGCGCCATCGCCGCCACGGTCTTCAACAGCGGCACGTTCGCCGGCAGGTAGCCGCGCTGCGCCGCCAACGACCTCACCTCAGGCGGCAGGCGAACCAGCACCAGATCGCCCGGCGCCAACGAGTTGGCCGGCGAAATGCGGTACCAGCCGACGGGCACGCTGTCGGAGGCGTTGTAGATCAGCCGTGGTGGCGACGTCGCAATCGTTGCCCAACCCATTGCTGCCAGGCTGCCGGCGAGCAGCGCCAATGGCCACCGTACGCCGCGAGCACCCAGCGTCATGACGTAACCTCCGGGAATTGCCGTTCCAGCACCTCGCGCAGCATTTCCGCCATGGTCACGCCGCGGTCGAAGGCCGCCAGCTTGATCCGTGTGCGCAGCGCCGGCGTCACGTCCAGCGTCAACCGGGCGCTATAGCGCTCGGCCTTGCCGCTGTCGACGGCGGCGCCCTGGCGTATCCAGGCTTCGGCCTGTGGATCGGCCAGGGGACGTGCACCGATACCGATGCGCTTGCCGCTCATGGCGACCACCTCAGCAACTCGTCCACCAGGCTGCTGACCTCCCGCGCGGCGGCGCTGTCCGGTGCCAACTCACGTGCCAGGCGACCGGCCGCCACGCTCTCGGCGAAGACGATGCGCTGGCGTACTTCGGCCTGCAGTGCCGGTAGCGGTTGGTCGGCCAAGGCGCCGCGCGCCTCGCGGCCGATTACCGTGGTGCTGACGCGACGATTGATGGTAAACGCCGCGCGCAGCGTCGGCCTGAATACCTGCGCCTCGCGGATCAGGCTGACCATCTCCGCGCTGGCCCACAGGTCGTAGGGGCTGGGCTGCACCGGGATCAACACGCGATCGGCCGCCAGCAACGCCGAGCGGGCGAGGGCGGCGATGCGCGGTGGCCCGTCGATGATCACGTGATCGGCACGACGAGCCAGCTCCGGGGCTTCCTGGTGCAGCGTCTCGCGCGCCAGGCCGACGGCGCTGAACAGCCTGGGCAAGCCCTGCTGGCTGCGTCGCTGCGTCCAGTCCAGTGCCGAGCCCTGCGGGTCGGCATCGAGCAGGATGACGTTCTGCCCGCGCAGAGCCAGTTCACCGGCGATATGGGTGGCGAGAGTGGTCTTGCCCACCCCGCCTTTCTGGTTGAGCAGGGCGACGATCATGGCCTGATCCCCCTGGCCAAACCGCCCCGATCAGCACCTGTCCACAAATCGGCGCTGCCCCAATAACAAGTTAGAGCTTTTAAGTTAGTAATGTTAGAGATGGCTGGAAGGCGCGCCAGCCGTGGCCTGCAGCGGAGTTTGTGCGCCTGAAGGCACGTGCACCGCGCTCCTGATAGCACGGGCCGGCGTGCGCCTGAAAGCACGTCGCGATTCACAGCTTTTCCCGAAGTTATCCCCGTGCCGTCTACGGCACGCGCCGAAAGGCCAGCAGCTCGGTCGAGCGGGACAGGCGCACCACTTCCAGGCGATACCCGGGCAGCGACTGGCGGGCTGCCAGCGCACGCAGGTCGAGGGCGAAGTCCGAGTAGCGCGCCGAGCTGCCCGACTTGCGGTACAGATGGCGAAAGTCGAACTGCCAGCCGTCCTTCTGCTTGCCGCCGTGCTTGCGCACCAGGCGATACAACCAGCGCTCGATACCGCCGGTAAGGCGGAAATAAGCCGGGTCGATGGTCAGCACCAGGGCCTGATCCAGCACCCCACTGTAGAACCAGTCCGGCAAAATCAGCTCGATGCCCAGCGGCCGGCCATCCGCCGCGGCCAGCTCCTTCCACTCGTTGATCCAGGAGAAACGGTGCAGGCGCCGGCCAGTGGTCTCGCGGATCGAGGTGGCCACGCTGGTCGACTGCAGCCGATCCAGCGCCGCCTTCAAGCGCTGGTAGTCGCGCAGCGAGGTGCCGCGGCCGATGAAGCGCAGGATCTGGTAGGGCGTCGCGCGCATAAGCCGCGAGGTGGGGATGCCGGCATCGCGGGCCTCGACCAGCTGGCTGGCCGCCCAGATCAGGATGTCGGCATCCCAGATCGTGGCGATGCCATGCTCCAGCGTGCCCTCCACGCGCACCGTCACCTCCCCCGAGCGAAAGTCGATCGGCACCGTGCGTCGCGACTTGGCCAGCGAGAAGAACGGATGTGCCATCAGGTCCTGGGCGTCGCGTGGCGCCATGTCGCCTGGCAGGGCACGGAACAGATCCAGTTGCTGGCTTTGCGCAGGCAGGTCGTGAGGGTTGCGGCTCATGGACAAGGGCTTCACTGCTCATCACGCTGCGCTCCCGGGTGGCGGTCGAGGTACTCGGGATCGAAGGTGGTCTCGAAGCTGCGCTCACTGGCCCAAGCTTCGAGATCGGCGAGCGCGTACATCACCCGCCGGCCGAACTTGTGGAAACGCGGCCCGCCGCCGATCACTCGTTGCTTCTCCAGCGTGCGTGGCGACAGCCGCAGGAAGGCCGCGGCTTCGTTGTTGGTGAGGTAGCGAGGGGCAGGACAGGCCTGCGGTGTTTGCGCCTCGCCAGCACCCTCAACGGGTCGCATGGCATGCGTCGTTGGCCCGGCCTTGCGGTGTAGCGGGGAGTCGAGGTCGATGCGACGCGGCTGGCGGGAAAGATCAGTTGAGTACGACATGGTGTGTCCTCCGTTGACGTGGGAGGTGCACCGTGCGGCAGTCGTCGCAGTCGATCATGTCGGGTTGGGTCAGGGCGAATGCGCAGGCAGGATGGGCGAGGATTGATACCGGGATGGTCTGGACGCTGACCGGGCACGCCCATCTACGCGCGTCACCGGCCACGGTGCCCAAGCACACCAAGCTCCGCGCGCGCAGCCCTACGGATTTACGGGGCTACGGCTTTCTGTAGAACCGGAAAACCGCATCGGCGGATTTCCGTAAATCCGTAAAAGCGTAAATCCGCTTCCCCACCAATCCGTAAATCCGTTGATACGGATCGACGGATCTGGGCAAAACCGTAAGACCGTAACGGTCTCAATATGCAGGCGGCGCAATGCGGTCGCGGTGGGCTGGTTGCCGGGTGCGTGCGCCCGTGCATCAGGCTTGCGGGTGGGGCGCGCGGGTGGCCGGCAGGACAGGGGCGCAAAAAGCCAAGGCACCGGGTCCCCCCGGTGCCTTCCGCTCGCCTAGCGATTCCAGAACACGTGCACATGCTCGAAGCCGGTCTCCAGGGTGAACACGTCGCCGCTGTACTCCATGTCACGGGCCATGGCGCGGTAGTCGATATACATGGCCAGGTGCGGCGGAATGCTGCTGGTTTCCTCGGTCAGCTCCTGGGCGTAGTCGGCCAGCGAGTTGTAGCAGCCGCAGTAATCTTCCTCGGCCGCCTTGCGCGCCTGCTCCAGGTCGTTGAAATGCGCGAGCAGGGCACCGCCGAACGCAGGGTATTCCTCGATAAAGCAGGCGATCTCGTGGGCGCTCTCAAGACCCTCGTACTCACCGAGGCGGTAGCCGTCGAAGCCCTCGAAATCGTGAATGGCGTACTCCTCCGCACCTTCGACCGGCGAGGCCGCCAGCATGGCGTCGACCTGCGCCTGGATGTTGTCCAGCTCCAGGGTGGCATCGATCCAGACGCCATGCAGGTGACCGGCGTTGTAGGCGGCCAGGTCGGCAACGTAGATCCTGATTTCTTCGCTCATGGCTTTCGCTCCTTCGTCTTCAGGGTTCTGCGCTTGCGCTGCGCATGAACCCCTGCCGACTAGGGCGACTAAGGCGGTCGTGAAAAAATCAGGAAAAATCGCGGAGGCTCCACCCAGCACAGCGGCCGGGTGGAAACCGTCTATTTTTCTTGATTTTGAGGGGGCAAGAACCCCTGCTCTGGTAGAGGGGCAGGAAACAAGTTCTCGCTATGTGATCAATGGTCACCCAGCAGGGTTGGCAAGTGGCCGCTACCGAAATATTCTCCGTTCTCTGGGCTAACGAAGTGCGAACAGGCAGGATGCTGACCCCATGCACTCCGTTAGCTCAGAACCTTCCTTCTTCGCCTGTTTTAACAGGCTACTTCATTGGCATTTGCCATGGCTCAGGTCAGCCCTGACACCTCGCTTCGGCGAGCGTCAGGGTCTTTCTGTGCCCGAAGTAGTCACCAGTAGTACAGGTCTTGGCGCGCTCACCGCAGCCTTGGTACGAGCACATGCGCTGGTGGATACGGCTCATAAAACCCACCTCAAAAGCTCGCCTCTCAATAGCGCAGTGCAGCAGATCGCGCTCGGCGATCATCACTGCCCAGAGCCATCCGCTGCGGGCGTTATCGAGCCAGGTCTGGGCCAGCCTCACGCCCTGGTTGAATGCTTCTCTGCAGTCGGCCGCCCAGGCTATTTCCAGGCCTGGATGGCCGTCGTGAGGTGGAAGGTAGGTCATCACACCCTTGTTCATCTGGCACCTCCTCGCACTTCGGAGAGGGCGCGGCGATAGAGCACGACCATTTCATCGAGCAGAGCCAGCGCAGAGTAAGCAGCGATGCGCACGCGCAGATCCGCAGGCTGCAAGCCTTCAGGTTCAGCCAGTTGATCGAGCAGATTGCCGAGCATGACGCCACGCAGTTCAGCTGCAGCTTCAGAGGGTAGGGGAGAGCGTTCGGATTCATGCAACGGGCTTCGCTGCAGCGGGAAAGGTACAACGCAGGATTCGAACTCAGCCATGGCGCACCTCCGGATCAGAGGTGAACAGCAAGACCTGAAGCCCAAGGCGGAGCTCTCGGGTAAAAAAGGGGTAGCGCATTTTCCTTATGCTCCTTGGTTCGATTAAGGAGCCGCCACCAATCGTTGCTACACAATATGGAGGCGGACCGCACGGGGGTAGCAAACCGGGAACCAAGGGAACCGGCCAGGCAAAAGCCTGCCCCGTACGGCCCGCCATAGAGACGCGATAACGCAGTGCCGGGGCACTGGCTATGCGCTATGACGCTGCCGCATCTTGGTTTCCTAGGTTGCTACACCCGGCCGTGGGATTTACCACGACGGGCGCACTCTAGCCCGAGGGTTTCAGGATGGCAACCTACTGTGGCGTAGTTGGTTGAGAGGTGGGCCAGTCAATCTCGTGGCTTACGGGGTAGGAGGGCAGAGGTCTCACTCCAGATATGGCTATTGGCTTACAGCCTTGCCTCCGTAATCAGCGAACTCATCAGCTACGCTGTAATCAGCCTCTGGAGGAGTACGCCATGTCTGCCAAGGAAGAGCAGTTGATCCAGTTGCTGGGCCTCATGGCTCGCGGCATGACCCACATGACCGCATCCATAACCGCAATGGCCTTCGAACAGCTGCGAAGCCAGGATGCAGCACTGCAGAGTTCAGCCAAGCGCATGATCGAGCGCATGCAGGCTATCAATGAAGAGCTGGATCTGCAGTGGGAGCTGGTCGGCCAGCTAACCGGACAGCGGGATCAGGAAGTGCTGGTAGAGAAGCTGGACATTTCATCGGTTCGAGTGCACCGAGAAGCGGAGACTGCCGAGCTTGAAAGGTTGGCAGGTGGCCGCTAACGAAATGTTCTCCGAACGCTGGGTTAATGAAGTGCGAACCGGCAGGATGCCGACCCGATGTACTTCATTAGCCAGAGCTCTCCTTGCTGGCCAGTTTTAACTGGCTACTTCATTGGCATCTGCCATGGTTCAGGTCAGCCCCGCTCTTCATAGTGCTCAGCAGGTCGTCAGGAGTTGGGTAGCCACTCTTCGTAGCATGAAGGTCTCTCGCTGGATTGATTGACCCATTGAGGATTCCTGGCGACGCATCACTGCCTCGTTATGCGCAATGGCTTCATGCAGATCGACCCAGATGGGACGCATACCGTTGGCGATCTCGTGACTTTCCATTCTGACCGGCTGCAGCTGTTGCGCTATATCGCACACGTAGAAGTGCGAGGTCATGTGCATCAGATCGTACTGCGGCTTCCAGTAAGGTCGGTACTCTTCGATGTAGCCGAAGTTCTGGAGTACTTGTATGTCGCGAGCGCCAGTCTCTTCCTCGAGCTCGCGTACAAGCCCCTCGATGATGTCCTCGTCAGTATCGAGGCCGCCGCCGGGGAAGCTGAAGTCGTTGTATCGTTCTGTGAAGAGCAACAGAATTTGCTCTTCTCGCAGAACAATACCGCGGGCGGCGTGGCGACGAAATACTCTGCCTTGCCTGGATTTGAGTTGGGGGTGAATCAATTCAGTAATCAGTTGCATAGAGGTTTAAATCAAATGGGTTAGGCGTCGCGGGGTTCATCGCTAGGCATTTCTGGGTGGTAATGAGATGACTAATTATCGTCGGCTTTGTTCGCGCACGCGATGCATAGCGGCGTTGCCGGGTCGAAGTTCAGCCTGCCAAGGGCTATAGGTTCATCGCACTGGGCGCAGTAGCCATAATCGCCTTCGGCAATGCGTCGAAACGCTGCCTCAATGCGCAGGCGCTCCCGTCTGCCACGGAACCGGTTGGCATCCAGCATGGCTTGTTGCTGGAGGGCATCCATGCGCGAGAGTCGACCTACCTTGCTCTGATCCAACTCGATGGAGTCCCGCGATTGCGCTGCGGATTCAAGGCTGTCCAGTTCCGCCAAGCGGGCCTGTAGCAAGTCGCGGAAGTGCTCCAGGTCGATCTCATCGCTCATGGCCGCTTCCCTTCAATGCAACAGCAGAAGAGGGGTGCGGGAGGTGCTGAGCATCTTGGTAGTAGTACTGCCGACCAGGAACTCACGGATACGGGAGCGGCTGTACGCACCCATCACGATCATATCGATGGCATGCTCGTTCTGGTAAGCGTGCAGGGTAGGTTCCACTTCGCCAGCACGGATGGCTATCTGGGCATCGAAGCCCGCAGCCTTGAGTTTCTCTTTCGCGGACTTGAGTTGCTCCCAGGCGTCGTTGGTATCCGCGCCGACCAGCACGAGATGGATGGGCAAGCCTTTGAACAATGGGCTGCCCGCAATCAGTTGGACGGCCTTATCCATGGTCGGCCGGCCGTCATAGGCGAGCATCACGCTTTCAGGCTGTTTGAAGGCGGTGGGGGTCACCAGCACCGGACGGCTGAGTGTACGCAATACACTTTCCAGGTGACTGCCGACCTGTGCGCCGGCACTGGTGTGATCGCCTTGCTTACCGATGATTGCGAGGCGGATTTCTTCTTGCAGCTCCACCAAGGTTTCAGCCAAGTCGCCATGACGCTGCTTGACCAGCGGACTGCTGATACCGTCTTGCTGCGCCCGTTGTTTCGCAGCCTCCAGCATGATCCTGCCTTCTTCGAGAGCGAGTTTGCTGCGCCGGGCATCGAGTTCGGCCAGTTCTTCCAACAGATGCTCGCGGCTGCCCAGGCCGATGTTGCCGCTGAGGTTACTGTTGGTTGGGTAGCGGTTCTCATCGAGAACATGCAGGAATGCCAGGGGACAATCGAGTCGCAGGCTAGCCCAGGCCGCGTAGTCGCATACTGCGGTGGCAGAAGGAGAGCCGTCGATGCAAGCCATCACATAGGTCATAACGTTTTCCTTGTATTGGTGCATTGCGTCATGGGGAAGTGCGGATAGGAAACGCACGGAATTGGCAGCCCCATGCAGCAAACCTACCAGAGGTGCCGGGTAATCGCACCCCGCAATCGCGGTGCTACATCACAACCCGTGAGTAGCCTCCTGGGACACCCTCTTTGCTCATCACCCACTGCCAAAGCTGGATATCGCGCGCGCGAAAGGCTCCAGCGCACGACAGCAGGTAATAACGCCACATGCGATAGAAACGCTCGCCGAGTTCGTCAGAGAACCTGGGCCAGGATAGTTCGAAATTTTCGTACCAGGCCATGAGCGTGCGGTCATAGTCGGCACCGAAGTTATGCAGATCCTCGACTACGAAAAGATTGTCCGCGGCATCACCGATCTGGCCAGCTGACGGCAGATCCCCGTTGGGGAAGATGTACCTGTCGATCCAGGGGTCCGGTGTGCTGTGGCGCATGTTCTTGCCGATAGTGTGCAGCAGAAACAAGCCATCGTCGGCAAGGCAGCGATGTGCAACCTCCATGAAGGTGCGGTGATTCTTGCGCCCCACGTGTTCGAACATGCCCACGCTGGCAATCCGATCAAACTGGCCTTCGACTTCACGGTAATCTTGCAGGCGAAACTCCAGCGGCAGACCCGCATAGCGCTGTTTGGCCCAGGCGGCCTGCTCCTTGGAGATGGTCACGCCTATGCACTCGACCCCGTAATGCTCGGCGGCAAACCCCATCAGGCTGCCCCAGCCACAGCCGATATCGAGCAGGCGCATACCGGGCTCCAGTTTGAGCTTGCGACAGATCATATCCAGCTTGGCCTCTTGCGCCTCGGCCAGGGTCGCCGCTTTATTCCAGTAACCGCAGGTGTAGGTCATGCGCGGGTCGAGCATGGCTGCATAGAAGTCGTTGCCCAGATCGTAGTGAGCTTCGCCCACCTGCCAGGCGCGTCTGAAGCTTTGCAGGTTGACTAGGCGCGTGCGCAGTCCATGGAAGATCAGCCGCAAAGGCTGTACGTGTTGGTCGAGGTGGGCTGCGAGCAGTCGATGGAAGAACTCATCGAGCTGCGGAGCGTCCCAAAGGCCCTCCATGTAGGCCTCGCCAAGTCCCAGATTGCCTTGGGCGAATACGCGTTCGGGCAGGCCAGGGCCATTGAGCTGCAGATCCCAGGGGCGATCTCCACCTATGCGGATATCGGCTTTTTCCAGCAGTTCCAACATCAGGCGATGCAGGCTGGAGTCGTTGCGGAGATAGTTGATGCTTGGCGATATAGGTGCCTCGGGCATGCATGAATTCCTCTTTCGAGCCTCGCAGGTCGAGGCTGCTGGAACGAAAAGCGCCGCATCGGTAGTGCGTAGTACCGCAGAGACGCCCGTTGTGGCGGGCCCCTCGTTGTTGTGACCCGCCGGTTTGGGTGGGGGTCAGTGCAACATCAGCAGGGGCAGCTTGGCCCGGCGCAGCATGTTGGTGGTGGTGCTGCCGACCAGGAACTGACGAATCCGCGAGTGACCGTAAGCCCCCATGACCAGAAGGCTGATGAATTGGTCCTGGCAATAGCTTTCCAGCGCATCCTCGACATCACCCTGGCAGGTTTTCGAGTAGGTGGTATAGCCGGCCTGCTGCAATTGGCCAGTTGCCCAGTCGAGTTGCGCCTGATGTTCGGTTGATGGCTCGCCGACCATCAGCACGTGGCAGTCGAGGCCCTTGAGCAGTGGACTCTGAACCAGACGCTCAACCACGCGACGGCCGTTGGCACTGCCATCGAAAGCGACCAGAAAGCACTGCGGCATCACGAAGTCGGTCGGAACCACGAGGACTGGGCGGTGCAGCGTGCGTATGACGTTCTCGACGTGACCACCTATGTGCTCGAAAAGATTTTCGCTGTGCTCGCCCTGGCGGCCGATGACCAGCAGGCGGATGTCGTCTTCCATCTTCTTCAGGCTGTCGACCAGGTTGCCATGCCGCTGTACCGCTTTGGGATGCATGATGCCAAGTTGGTCGAGGCGATGCTTGGCAGCTTCCAGCAGGTGCTGACCGTGTTCGCGCGCCAAGCGACCACGTTTCTCGTCAAGCTCCGCGAGCTCTTGCAGCAAATGCTCGCGGCTACCCAGGCCAATGCTGCCGGTAAAGTCGGTAGGGGCTTTCGGTGTTTCTTCCAGGATATGAACCAGGGTCAGGGGGGCGGCGAGGCGCACGCTGGCCCATGCGGAGTAGTCGCATACGGCGGCTGAAGACGGCGATCCGTCAATACAGGAAATGACAGCTGTCATGGGAATTCCTCGTTGCCTCCATTGGGAATGGAGAACGTGAGTGGTAGGTGCCGCTCCTTGTGGGAGCGGCTATCCGGACTTAATGAAGACTTAGTGGGACATCAGTTTGTCTACGGCGTCTGGTTTGTCATGTACGCCAAAGCGGTCGACGATGGTGGCGCTGGCCTCGTTCAGGCCGAGCACTTCGACCTCAGTACCTTCGCGGCGGAACTTGACGACTACCTTGTCCAGCGCTGCCACTGCAGTGATGTCCCAGAAATGTGCATGAGTAAGGTCGATGGTGACCTTTTCCAGGGCTTCCTTGAAATCAAATGCGGCTACGAACTTGTCCGCCGAGCTGAAAAACACCTGGCCAGTGACGTTGTAAGTGCGGCTTATGCCATCGTTGTCAACCGAGGAACCGATGTGCATGTAATGGCCGACCTTATTGGCGAAGAACATGGCCGCCAGCAGCACGCCAGCCAGCACACCGTATGCCAGGTTGTGCGTGGCCACGACGACGATGACGGTTACCACCATGACGATATTGGTCGACAGCGGGTGTTTCTTCAGGTTGCGCAGCGAATCCCAGCTAAAGGTACCGATGGCGACCATGATCATTACCGCGACCAGAGCAGCCATCGGGATTTTAGTCAGCCATTCGGCCAGGAAAACCACCATCAGCAGCAGGAAAACACCTGCCGACAGCGTTGAAAGGCGAGTGCGGCCGCCGGATTTGATGTTGATGATCGACTGCCCGATCATGGCGCACCCGGCCATGCCGCCGAGCAGGCCGGAGGCGATATTGGCCACACCCTGGCCCTTGCACTCGCGGTTCTTGTCGCTGTTGGTGTCGGTCAGGTCATCGACGATCGTTGCGGTCATCATCGATTCCAGCAGGCCGACCACTGCCAGGGCGGCGGCATAGGGGAAGATGATCGCCAGGGTCTCGAAGGTCAGCGGTACGTCCGGCCAGAGGAAGATGGGCAGGGTGTCCGGCAACTGGCCCATATCGCCGACATTGCGGATATCCATGCCGAAATACATGGCGATGGCCGTCAGCACCACGATGCAAACCAGCGGCGAGGGAATGGCCTTGCCTACCAGTGGTACATAGGGAAACAGATAAATAATGCCCAGACCGGCGGCGGTCATGGCGTACACATGCCAGGTGACATTGGTCAGTTCAGGCAACTGGGCCATGAAAATCAGAATGGCTAGCGCATTGACGAAGCCGGTAACCACTGACCGCGAAACGAATCGCATGAGTGAGCCTAGTCTGAGGTAGCCCGCGACGATCTGCAGTACACCTGTGAGCAACGTGGCCGCGAGCAAGTATTCCAGGCCATGGTTCTTCACCAGTGTGATCATCAACAACGCCATGGCGCCCGTTGCTGCTGTAATCATTCCGGGGCGACCACCAACAAAGGCGATTACTACAGAAATGCAGAACGAGGCGTACAGACCCACTTTGGGGTCGACGCCGGCGATGATGGAGAAGGCGATGGCCTCGGGGATGAGGGCCAGAGCAACGACGATGCCGGCGAGCAAATCGCCGCGTATGTTTGAGAACCAGTCTTGCTTGAGTTTCTGAAGCATGTATAAGTCCGTAGGTTGAAGGTTATGACCGGGTGCCTAGCAATAGGGCTGCCAAGTCGGGTTAAACGAGAAAAATCACTGCCAACAGGCCGACGCCGCCCATTACCAAGGTATAGGGCAATGCCATTACCACCATGCGTCCGTAGGACAGACGCACCAGCGGTGCGATGGCAGACGTTAGCAGGAAGAGGAAGGCAGCCTGGCCATTGGGCGTAGCCACGCTGGGCAGGTTGGTGCCGGTGTTGATGGCGATGGCCAAGCGCTCGAAGTGCGTCCGGTCTATGGTGCCGGCATCCAGCGCTTGCTTGATTTCGCTGATGTAGACGGTTGCAACGAACACGTTGTCGCTGATCATCGACAGTACGCCGTTGGCGAGGAAGAACATCCCCGGTTGCTGTTCAATCGGTAGAGCCAGCACTGCGGTGATGATCGGGCTGAACAAGTGTTGCTCGTGAATCACTGCGACGATGGCAAAAAACACCACCAGCAGCGAGGTGAATGGCAGGGCCTCCTGAAAGGCCTTGCCGATCTGGTGTTCGTCGGTCACGCCGTTGAACGATGCGATCAGGATGATTACCAGTAGGCCGATCAGGCCTACCTCGGCAATGTGAAGGGCGAGGCCCAGCACAAGCACCAGTGCGGCGATGGCTTGGATTATCAGCGCGGCTCGCTGGCTGGGGCCGCGCCTGGATTTCTCACTGGCGGCAAATTCCTCCAACACATGGCGTACGGGCTTGGGCAACTTGGCGCCATAGCCAAACCACTGCAGTTTTTCCAAGGCAACACAAGTTAACAGGCCGGCGGCCAGTACTGGCATGGACACTGGTGCCATCAGGGTGAAGAAATCCTTGAAGTCCCAGCCTGCGGTCTTCGCGATCAGTAGGTTCTGTGGTTCGCCCACCAGAGTGCATACGCCGCCAAGAGCTGTACCAACTGCAGCATGCATTAGAAGGCTGCGCAGAAAGGCACGGAACCCTTCGAGGTCCTCTCGATGCAGCTCGATGACCTCTTTGTCGGAGTTATGGTTGTGTTCGCCGTGATGGTAGCCCTTGCCTGAGGCGACCTTGTGGTAGACGGAAAAGAACCCCACCGCCACGCTGATAATGACGGCCGTGACCGTCAGTGCATCGAGAAATGCCGATAGCAGTGCCGCAGTCATGCTGAACAGCAGAGCCAGCAAGTATTTGGAGCGCACCCCGACCAGGATCTGCGTGAAGGTCACCAGCAACAGGTTCTTCATGAAGTAGATGCCGGCGACCATGAACATCAGCAGCAGAATGACCGGAAGATTGGTGGTCACCTCGGCATACAACGCTTCAGGAGTCGTCATTCCAAGCAACAAGGCCTCCACTGCCAACAACCCGCCAGGTAGCAGCGGGTAGCACTTGAGAGCCATGGCCAGGGTGAAAATGAACTCGGCAATCAACAGCCAGCCGGTGACCTGCGGGCCGAGTAGCCACAAGCAGAACGGATTGAGCAGCAGGAAGGCGACAATCACCTGCTTGTACCAAGTTGGCGCATGGCCAAGGAAGTTGTGCGCAAAGGCAGCGGTTGTCGTTGGGGGCATGGAAGCCTCTTCTAGTCGTTGCGAATGAAATCGGCGCAACACCACAGCCCTGGAAATACAGGCGAACGAATACGGTCTGGCCGAAATTCAGCAGGGCTGGCGGTAAGGAGTAAGAAGAACCGTCGTGCGTGGTCGACGGCGCACACCAATTGCCTGCAGTGAAACGGCAGCAGGCAGTAGCGCTAAAAAGCGGGCGGGTAACTTATGGCGGCGTAACAGCCGGGAGGGAGCAGAAATTCATCATCGCTACGAGATATTTTTAGGTATCGGGTCGTTGGACGGGGCATCATGATAGCAGCAACTGCCTTGTTGTGGGCTTTTTTTGACCAAATGTTGCGTTGTTGTCCATTTATGAATCCGTGGGTATCGCCTGGAGCCCAGGTTTTATAAGGGGTTCAGTTGAGTGAGGTCGGGGCGAGCATAGTCTTCCGCTGGGCGAGCATTAGCGTTCGAGGTTGCATCCGCGAACTCACTACTCCAAGATCCTCGGCTGCCGTTGCATGCCAATTGGCCAGTCCCCGTCTATTTACGCAGTCGAGTCAGACCCTTGTAAGAATCAGCCAAACACTCCCTCTACCATGCCTTTGTCCCTGAGGCTGGTCTCTGGTCGCTTCCCGCCATCCGCAGGAAGTTTTGCGTGTTTGTGCAACTATGGTTTTTTCAATGCGTCCTCAGAAGTTCGGTTTTCTGCCCTCGTGCTTGGCTGTTGTCTCCCTCTTTGCTGTATTTGCTTGCGCCTGGTGGCTCCACCCTGATCGCCACGTGCCCGGTTTTGCCATGGCGGAACGGCCCGTTGAGCTAATTGGCGTCACCCAGACTCCTTTCTACAGCAGCCGTTTCGCCTCTTCGGATCTTGACGAGTTCGTTCATGCATCCTCAGTCGCATCTCTGCCTGATGGCGGACTTATGGCGGTCTGGTTTGCCGGCTCCAGAGAGGGCGCCGCAGATGTTCAGGTTCGCGGCTCGCGTTACGACGCCCAAGAAGCCGAGTGGGGAGAGGAGGTGGTTCTTGCTACGCGGGAATCTACCGAGAGAGCGACCCAGAAACACATACGCAAGCTGGGCAACCCTGTTATCGCGCTGGCTCCCGACAACCGGCTGTGGCTTTTCTACGTCTCTGTGTCCATTGGTGGCTGGGCTGGCAGCGCCATCAATGCCATGTACTCGGATGACCTTGGCGAAAACTGGTCGGCACCCAAGCAATTGATCACTACCCCTTTCTTGAACATCAGCACGCTCGTACGCAACGCGCCAGTGTTCCATCGTGACGGCACCATCGGACTGCCGGTCTATCACGAATTTCTGGGCAAGTTTGCCGAGTACCTGTACATCAGTCCGGCCGGCGTCGTTGTCGATAAAACCCGTATCAGCAGGGGCAAGCACTCCCTGCAACCCACGATAGTACCGATGGACGAGCACAATGCCGTGGCGATGTTGCGCTATGCGGGTGACACTCATCACAAGGTCCTTGCCAGTCGAACCGAGGACGCGGGGCAAACCTGGAGTGAGCCTTATCCTGTCGATCCCGCCAACCCAAATTCCTCGCTTGCAGCAGTGGCTACGCCTGATCACGGATTGCTGGTTGCTCTGAATGATCTTGAAGATGGACGTTTTCGACTGCGGCTGATGGGAACCGATTCCGGTCTCGATTTGTGGAAGCCAGTGATTGATCTGGACGAGTCTCCCGATCCGGATGGCAATCCATTCAGTCTTGAGGTTTATCGAGAAATTATCGGCGACAAGTTCCTCCGTTCCAGCGGACCGCGCAGAGAGAGCCTTGTCGATGAGTTTCTGGCAAATCTAGACCAGCGGGTGTGCAAGGATCACGGCTGCGACTTCGAATATGAATACCCGTACTTCATCAAGAGCGGCGATGGGCTCTATCACCTTGTCTATTCCTGGAACAACACCTTCATCAAACACGTCAGTTTCAATGACGCCTGGCTTGAGGAGCAGCTCTGATGCTTGAACTTTGGCAAGCACATTTGACTTTTGCGCTACTGGCATTCGCCATTATTCCGAGGCTTGGCTTCAGCCCGGCCCTGCAGTTTGTCCGTCTGGTCGTGCTGCTGGGGATCAGTTTCATTCCCGTGGACGGACTTTCGCTGGCGGCTTATATGCGCAGTTTCACGGATGACGTGGCCATCACCACGTTGGTGGCACTGACGTTCGTTGCAGCGGTAAAAATGGGACTGGTGGAGCAACTGGATCGCACTATCCGCTTGCAGGTGTTGGTCCTGATAGCGGCTTTGGCGCTATTTCTCTATCCCGCCACGATGGGGCTGTCCTACTTTGACCCCTATCGGCTGGGCTACAACCCGCGGCCATTGATCCTGATCATAGGCCTGCTGACCTTAGGGCTGTTGATGCTGAGGAACTGGTTGGGGGCCTGCATGCTGGGATTTGCGACTTTGGCATTCAGCCTGGGCCTTAAGCCCTCTCCGAATTATTGGGACTATCTGCTCGATCCGTTTATTGCTCTGTACTGCTGGGGAGCCTTGCTTGGCTACGCGATTAAGTTGCTCGTGAGCCGGTCGAACGCACCTAAAGAGCTGAGGCTGCCGATACGCCCTTGATGGCGGGGCGCCGCACTATTTTGACGATTCTATAAATTTGAGGTTTGGCATGATGGGTTGGCTTCACTCGCGGCGCCTGCACTACTGGTTTGGCGCGGTAACGATCCTGTTCTTGGTGCTCGCGGCATTGCGGGGACTGTTCTTCGTGGGGTTCTCGGGGTTTGAGGCCAGCGCGCTCGGTGAAGTCGAGGCGGTATCGCAAACCCTGGGGATAGGGCTGCGATTCGACCTTCGCTTGGCCATCTTGCTGATGTTGCCAGTCGCTTTGCTGGCCTGGCTGCCGGTGTGGAATCTCATCACTTCGCGAGTGCTGCGCTGGCTAGCGCGGCTGTATCTGGCGTTGGCGCTCGGCGCGGTGCTGCTGGTTTATATCATCGACTTTGGCCACTACGCCTACCTGGGTGTGCGTATCAATGCCACCGTGCTGCGCTTCCTCGAAGACGCGCAAATCTCCACCGACATGGTCTGGCAAACCTATCCGGTTGTGTGGATCAGCCTTGGCTGGGCTGCCGCAACCGCCCTGGTTTGGTGGCTGCTGCTGCGCCTGGAGCGGGTAACCCTCGAACGTCCGGAAAAGCCGATCAGCCGCCTTTCGCTGACTTGGGGCAGCGCGCTGATGGTTGTGGCGGTCTTTCTCGGCATTCTCGGCCGCGTCGACAACATCAACCTGGAAAACCCGGTGCCGTTGCGCTGGAGTGACGCATTCTTTTCGGGGGACAACCAGATCTCGGCGCTCGGCCTGAACCCGGTGATCTTCCTCTACGACACCCTGAAGGTCCCCAGTCAGCCCTATGATCGGGAGCAGGTTGCTGAGCATTACGATGTTGTCAGTCGCTATCTGGGGGTGGACCAGCCGGATGCGCAGAGCCTGAATTTCAGCCGTGAACAAGCATCGCAATCCTATGCCATTGCCGGTAGTCAGCCGCCTAATGTTGTGTTCGTCATGCTCGAATCCCTCGGTACCAGCGCCGTGGGTGCCTATGGCAATCCACTGAACCCAACCCCAAATATCGACCGACTGGCCAAACAGAGTTGGTTCTTCGAAAACTTCTATGTGCCGGTCACCGGTACCGCAAAAACCGTTTGGGCCAGCATTTCCGGTGTGCCCGACGTTTCACGTCAAGAAACGGCCACACGTAACCCGCTGATCACCCGCCAGCACAGCCTGATCAATGCGCTGCAGGGTTACGACAAGTACTACATGATTGGCGGCAACTCCGGCTGGGCCAATATGAACGCGCTGATTCGTCAAAGCATCGACGATGTCCAACTGTTCGAAGAGCGCCATTGGACTTCGCCCATGGTCGATGTCTGGGGCATTTCGGATCTCGATCTGTTCAAGGAGAGCGATCGAATCCTGCGCCAGCAGGCTGAAGGCAAACCCTTTTTTGCCTATATCCAGACCGCGGGCAATCACCGACCGTTCACCATTCCCAAGGAGAACGATGGCTTCGAGGTGCTCGATCTGCCGCTGGAAACCGTGCAAAACGCTGGCTCGCGTAGCTTGGCCCAGTACAACGCGGTGCGCCTGCTGGACTTCAATATCGGGCGCCTGATGGAGATTGCTCAAGAGGGTGGTTGGTATGACAACACCATCTTCGTCATGTTTGGTGACCACAACACTCGCATCAGCCAGATTCCTCATATGCCGCCTGCATTCGAAAAGCTGGGCCTGGAAAGCAATCACGTCCCGCTGCTGATCCATGCGCCCAAACTGCTGGAGCCGAGAGTTATCGAGGAAGCTGTGGGCTTGGTCGACCTGCTGCCCAGCGTGCTGGGCATGGCCGGCATGGAATTTCGCAACGGTGCGATGGGGCGCGATATCCAGCAGCCAGCTCCGGAGGGGGAGCGCGTGGTTCCGCTGGTGCTGCGAGAAGGCACTTTCCCGTTGATCGGGGGTGTGACCAAAGATTTCCTGCTACAGATGCAACACGACGGCAGCCAGCCAACCTTGCATGATCTGGCCTCGCTGACACCGCTGGATAACGTCGCTGAGCAGCACCCCGAAGAGTTTCGCCGCTTGGCAGAGCTCACCCGGGGGCTGCATGAGACCTCGCGCCTAATGCTCTATCAGAACGTCAGAAAGGACTGAGTAAATACCGGGAGAAACTCCCGGTCTACCTCGGATAGATCATCCAATACAGCTTAAAATTATTATGTTGCCCACTTTAATAGAGCGGCTCAGGCCGTTTCTGCTTGTTTACTTTTTTTCATTTTTCATCCTGGTCTTGCTCAGGGTAGTGCTTCTAGTCATCTATCCAGAGTCTTTCGCTGAACTCAGTTGGCGGCAGACACTGGGGGCGTTAATTCATGGCCTGCGATTCGATAGTGGGCTTGTGACGCTGGCTTTCTCGCCTATTCTATTGGCCTTGCTGCTGCCGTTTGGCTCTCACTGGCAGCGCTCGTGGTTGTATCTCGGGGTGATGCCGGTGCTCGCTATCATCTTGATTGGTCTGGCGAGTATTGGCTATTTCGGAGAGGTGGGTCGCCATATTGGCGGCGAGATTGCCTTTCTGGCAGATGACGCTTACTTGCTGTTGGATCTGGCTCTGGATTCTCGTCTGGGGCTTGTTTTATTTGGCTTGGTATTCGCTGCTGCAGTTTTGTTCTGCTGGTGTCGGGTTGTCTCAGCTTACGGAGGGGATGGTCGTTCAGGCTCGCTCCTAGCCAAGTTGTTGTTGTCTGTCTTGCTTATTCCAGTTCTAGTTTTGGCTGGCAGGGGCTGGGTGGTAGATGGGAAACCGTTGAATATCGTGGATGCCTATGCATTGGGCGGTCAGGCTCAGGCCAACTTGGCGCTGAGCGGGGCTTTTACTGCATTGCATAGTTGGCGAAATCTCCGCGGACGAGGCACATTTGCTGGTGATCAATCGGGTGAAGAGTTGAACTCCAGTGGGCTTGGCGCCAATCCGCATCTGCAACAATGTGGGAAACACCCGCTCCAAGGAAAAAATATCGTATTTGTATTGCTGGAAAGCTGGAGCCATCAGTACATAGACGCACTCGCTGGAAATGCCTATGGTGCGACACCGAATATGGATCGACTTATTCAAGATTCGCTTGTTTTTGATCACCATTATGCAGCAGCACAGAGAAGTATTCAGGGAATCCAGGCCATTCTTACGGGGGTTCCCGTTCTACCCGGACAACCAAGGCTTTCCGAGGGGCTGGAACTTGTCGACATGCCGAGAATCGGCAATCTGGCTGCTGAAGAGGGCTATAACAGCGTAATGGTGCAATCTTCCACACGTCGTTCGTTCCGGATGGATGCAGTCGCCGCGAGCCTTGGGATAGGCCAGTATTTTGGCCAGGAAGATCTCCCGCTTTTGCGCGAGTACCCTCAGCCCACGCCGAGGTTTGGCTGGGATTATGAAGCTTTGATGTTTTTTCATAAGCAACTCGAAATTCAGGCGGTTGATAAAAAACCCTTTTTTGGCTTTGTGTTCACCGGCACTACTCATGAGCCCTTTGCCGATCCAGGGGAGTGGTTTCATATTCGCCCCCATGATCCTGGTGGTGAAGACGGTTTCTTGAATACTTTAAAGTATGCCGATTGGGCGCTAGGGGAATTCATGGCCTCGGCAAGGCAGTCCGATTGGTTTGATGAGACCATATTTATTTTTACTTCTGACCATGTGCTGCGTGCTGAAGGGCAAGACCTAAGAAGCAACTATCACGTCCCGCTGGTTATATATGCTCCTGGTCTCGTGGCGCCAGGTCGCAACGAGGGCATTACATCCCAGTACGACCTGCTGCCGACCTTGTTACATCTAATGGGAGTCAAAAGTCCATTTGTTGCGCTTGGTCGCTCGGTGTTTTCCAGCGAACTGTAGTGGTCTGCTGATTCCGGACACCAATTTAGGCGAAAATCCTCGCCACTAAGAGGTGTTCGATGAGTAAGCAACGACGTACGTTTTCTGCCGAGTTCAAGCGAGAGGCTGCGGTCTTGGTGCTGGATCAAGGCTAC